>MDSZ01097122.1_pt1 | contig 11274 bp, 6 predicted proteins | sample 811201 | NCBI WGS metagenome assembly MDSZ01 (sample SAMN05326647, study PRJNA326480) | marine metagenome | isolation source: seawater | place: Indian Ocean: North | collected 2010 | reverse complement strand
CTATTAGATACATGTCTATATGTACCATTTTCAAAAAGGTAATAATCACCCCATTCGCCTTTTGATTGAAGGTTACTATAAAGTTGCGATTCAATATCTTGTGAATTAACAAAGGCAACAAAAAAAAATAATATATTTAACTTAGAAATGCGCACGAATTTCAGCCTGAATTTTAAAAAAATTGTTATATCGTTTATTATCCAAATAGAATATTGTTCCATTTAAAGATAATGATCGACTCAAAAGAATCGAAGCCGAGATGTTAGATTTTAAAGTCTGATTATCTGCAACTCCATTTAAAGCTTCAGGGGGCATATCTTTAAAGCCATTAGCCATATAATACTCAAGAGAACCTTCAATCCGTCCATCTTTAGCAATAAAATGTAGCCAACTAGTTTTCAAGCCATATGTATTAACATTTTTTGAATCAAGTTCTTTGTAAAATACACGGTCCTTATAGTAAATAAAACGAGATTCCCATTGAAAATATCCTATTCTATTTTCCTTTAAGCCAATCTCAGATGTAAATCCTGATATATTACGTTCAACAATCCTATCCTCCTGTGATGAAACTTGAGAATTACGTAATTCAGCTAACAATATCAGATGTCTTGAATTATTTATCGATATTTGAGATTCACCGACTACAAGAGTATTGCCTCTTTTCTCCCACCCTCTTGTATCTAGCCCGCTAAAGTTTGTACGATTTTCATACCAAAAGCGTAGGCGATTTGAATTTATTTTTTTTCTATGAATAATTTCATGCCGCTGAAAGTTTTGATATAATTGAACGTTATGAATTTCTAATTGCTTGGCCCAGCTCTCTATGGGGCCATGAAAATCTAAACGATTAATAAACCGATAGAGATAATTCTTTAGTTTTTTATTTTTTCTCTTTGAAAAATCAATCGTAAACCGAGCCAATCCATCCATTCGAAAACCTGATTCGTAATTCCCTGTAAATATTGTATGAGCAAGATAATTTCCATTTTGATCTCTAATATATTCATTTAATGATTTATCATATCTATAATGGCCAAAACCAATACCTACTGAATCATATACAACAGTCCTTGATTCATGGAGTGAGTTCTGTGCGTTTAATACAAAATCTAGCTTATAAGGACTAGATCTTTTCTTATAATTGACTAAAGCTCTTAAAGAATTAAAACTATCTTTATTTTGACTTCGACTATCTTCTTGGATACGTTGACGAAAGATCCATTCCTGTTGCCACCCTGATGATTTGATATTTTTTATATCTAATTCAAAATATTTACCAGATTTTGTATGCTCCAAAATCTTTCTATCTTCTTTTGAAGCCATGAAATCACTTCTATTTCCCAAGCCTAAAGAATACAGCCAACTGTTCTTTGAAATATTCATTCCCATAAGAATATCGTCAAATCTATATCCTTGTTCTCTCGTTTCATGCGCATAATTAATAAAAGGATTAATTGAACCCTTCTGGAAAGAAATATGTGCATCTAATTCGCGAAAGTTGATTTCAGATATTACCTGGTTAAAACTTATTGATGCTGATTTAATATCCTCTCCTCTATATATAAAATTTAACATTTGACGATCTCTCTTATGATTATTTTGCATTAATTGAAATAATTTAATTTGAGAATCTATTCTATCTCCTACTTGAATTTGAGAGGTAAAAGAAGTCATAGCTTCATCAATATTCTCCTTTGGGTCTATTACATCCCAAGATTCATTGAAATTGACGTTCCTATCTCTACCTAAAGATCCAAATCCTTTTGAGTTTTTCCAAAACTCTAATTTATAACCCAAATTTACCTGCCCCAATTCAAATAGATCCTTATCTAGTCCTATCCTAAATGCATTCCCATTGGATAGCGTATCAGAATTATTAGATAATAAATTATTATTTTTTATTGAGAAAGCAGTCTCAGTAATAATCGACATCCCCTTTTTTAAATCTATGCTGGAATTAAATTGTAAAAGCTGATGCCCTTCAGGTGCTTTAATAGATCGACCAGGAGAAAATCTATCAATACTTTCTATATTATTCTGAATCCCAATATATTCATAGAATATCCGATCTTTTGTTGAAATCCTTCTAACATATAATCCATTAGGATCAGGACTAAATATGATAGTATATCTATCTTTTGATGGTACTGCAGTTGGTTTATAAATATATATATTATTAACTAATTCATAATCTCCTAATGAATCTGGACTAATACCTGACTGATAGATTATATCCTTTGATTTAAAGGATTTTTTCTGAAGTTTTGATAAGACTGAGCCATTTATATTATCTTTCTCATTTACATAAGTGAGATTATATTTAATATCTTTATTTAAGCTACCATTTATATCTGTTTCAAAATAATTTGATTTATATGTTGATTCACTATACTGGTATTCAATATCTATATCTGAATCAAAAAAAATTAAATTTTTTGGTGTAAATGTAAGTTCTCCGGAAGTGTAGTCAATTATATAGTCACGATCTTGGCCCCTTTCCAATTGTAATCCATTTAACCATACTAATTCTGAACCAGCTGAAATAATTACATTTCTCATTCCATCTTTTGATGTTAAAAAATATGGGCCTTGATGCCCATCCCTACCTTTCATTTCAATTCTATTATACTTACCCTTACTTTGGCCATATGTTGTCTTAATATCATAACTACTTCTATTTAAATTATTTGTGATACCAACAATATTTCTATTCCCAGTATTGTATCTTCCATTGTTATTAGATATTGTTATATCACCTGCGACTAACTCAACTGATGGATGTGAAACTTTTAAATATATTTTATCTAATTCCTCTAAAGAAGCAGTTGTCCCATCAGGCTGGATAGGTATTGATTCATCTGTAACTATCCCTGCTATACTAGTCTTTTCATTTAATTTTCCTGCGATTTGAAATCGCAAACCACCATTTAACATCCCGGGTCCTTGGCTACTAAGTTCCAATCCTCTAAAAAATGTACCTGATGCATTTATCGGATAAAATTGTGTTTTTGAATAGTTATATTTTTTTTTAACTATTTTATCAGTTGAATCTTCCTCAATAACAATTAGTGTATCTAGATCTGGTAGATCATTAAGTATAGGTCCAATCTGCCTTTTAAAAACACTTTGAGTTGAATCTTGTCCAAACAATAAAGAAAAAGCCAGGTAAAAGAAAAATACTTTATTGTGAATTGATAATTTCAAAAATAATCAATTCTGATTCAGTTAATAGGTAAAGAGAATCTTTATAGGAAATGGCATCTAAGATTCTTTGTTCATCTAATATCAATCTAATTGGTTTTTTATCAATGAATTGAGCTATACCATCTCTATTTATTATCAACCAAGAATTATTAAAATTTATAGCCCTAATAGGATTGTTGATATCTATTGAAAATCTACGAACTAATCTTCCAGAACGTGAAAACAAGTAAAGTTCTCGTATGCAATCAAATAATAAAATGAAATTATCATTCTTATCAAACTTAAAATCAACAATACAATCTTCATTTAATCCTGACCTGCTAAGATCCAAGTACATATTAAATTGACCAGATAAAGATCTGGTTTTATAAATATTATTGGTCTCAAATGAATAAAAGTAAAAATTTTGTCTAGAATCAATAGTGAAAAATTTTGGCAATACAAAATCATTTCCTGACAGAGAAAAGGATTGAATATAGTTTAATTGATTATCATATCGTTTGATTTTATTGTCCGTTCTATCTAAAAGATAGATATCTAATTGATTAGATAATATATCGACTGGATCAAACATACCTGAAGCATCAGTACCATAGCCACCTTGAAATTTAACAGAATCTGAAGACCATAAGCCTAATCTCCTACTATCAATATCTAGAAAAATTAAGCCATCAACTGTATGTGCAAAACGATCTGGATTAAAGTTAGAACTAGATATATTTTGTTTAAGAGTTACCCTGTCTACTTCTATTATAGTTTGGAGTTTAACTAAACTAATAAATAAAAAATAGATTAGAAAGTATTTATGATTCAGATTTAGAATCCACAGGTTGTTTAACAGGATGCATTAAAAACCAAGCACCTATTGTAATCATCAAAATAGATATTACTTGTGCACCAGAAAGACCAATAAAATATTTTTCATTTACTCTTAAAAACTCAACTATAAAACGTTCAGTGCCAGCTAAAATCAGATATGTAAAAAACAAACTACCAACTATTGTGACGGAAGTTCTTTTTTGATATAAATAGTAAAAAATTAAACCTCCAATAATAGTCTCATAAATTGGAGTAGGATGAACTGATAGGACACCAGGCTCAAAATTATCTAAGTTAACCCAAGGATAATAAGTTTGAAAAATGCTATAGGTTGATGGAGGTAATCCATTTGGGAATTCTATACCCCACGGCAAATGAGTAGGAAGACCATAGTCGTCGCCCACTAGCAAACATCCAATCCTTCCAATCGCGTAACCAAGAATTAACAACGGCGCAACAATATCTGCAAAAGTAATCCATGATAGATTGTTTTTATTGATTACAAAAGTAACACCAAGAGTACCACCCATTAAGCCACCAAGAAAAACTAATCCAGCACCTGAAAAAATCATACCTGTTGGGTCAGCTATGACTCGATCAAAGTTTTCAATAAGATAATATATTTTTGACCCAAGTATACCACCTACAGCAGCTGCAAAAACAATATCACCAGATAAATTTGAATCATAACCCAATCTTTTTAAATCTTTATTTAGAAAATAATAACAAGAGTAGAATGCCATCATTAACATGAAGCCATATGAATTAATGACTGGGTTAAACTCAAATCCAAAAATATTTATATTTCCAAAATCATAGATAACTGGATACATTTATAATTTTCCTCCACAATTAGAACAAAATTTATCTTTTAAATTTACTGGACTACCACATTGTGTACAAAATTTCCCCTTTTTTTGTTTGGACACTTTTAAGGGAATTGCTTTTTCATCTTTTGATTGATGCGAATACATCCAACCTACAACAACAGCTACTACACTTAATACTAATAAAGGCTGCCAAGAAGGTAATTTATGCCGTAAAGGCGGTACAATAGAAGAGCTTGATGTAGATTCAGTTGGTGGTAAAGGACTTTGACCATTGTCAGATAATATAGTTTGTAATTTATTAATAGAAATATCTCCAGATGGATTACTATAATTAAATGAGATTGTCTTATTTGTATTTGCTTTATAATTGTTTAAATGAATTCTTTTAAAGTTAATTCCATGTTGATCTTTAAATGATTCTATATCTTTTTCAGGAAAAATAAAATCTTCTGCTATTAATGGCTCCTGTAAAATTATATGTGCATCATCAATGGAATGATTTAACTCAAATATAAAAGATCCAGATCGTTTATCATTATTCTTAATCAAATCATAAAAAATAAATAGTCTAAATTTTTTGTCTAAAATATCAATGTTAACAAATGACCTATCATTTTCTTTTTTAATTGACAAGATTTTTACATCAGGTTCGTTAGGATTATCACCACTAACAAAGAAAATACTATCAGCATTAACTGGAACAGTCATTTTGAGATTTAATGGTAAATCTGATTCTTTAATTTCAGCTTCAAGTTCAGCCATTATACCTTCAAAATAATATTCAGGATAAATAATTACATTAAAAGAATCGAATGGTTTGCTTTGTCCATTTAAAACATTAAAAATTAATATTATTAATAAATATCGTTTCATTTATATTTATCTCTCACAAATAGAGTAAGAAAATTTACTTAAAATCTTAATTAATAATTAGGCTGAAGTAGTGAATTTTGTCAAAACAAAAAGATCATATATTGTATGTGTGTATGCAGCAACACCAAAACCACGAAAAACATAAATACTTCCTAAAAATATTCCAGCTAATAAACGAATAAAAAATAAATTTATTTGTGGAGCATCACCATACGGACCCATAAAATGAAACATTGAAAAAAGGATAGCAGATAAAATGATGGCTCCAGTTTTCTTAGAAAACTCATTCCACTGAAAAACGAAACCTATAACAGAAGTTAATCCAGTGATTAAAATTACGCGAAAAACAAATTCTTCATAAATACCAGCCCCAATAGCTAAAACTACTCTTTGAATTAAAACTCCATCTTTATTTAACATTAAAAGGTTTGGCATCCAAATCATCAAAATAGTTAGCATAATTGCCCAGCCAATACTTTCAAAAAACATCGTTAATAAATATTCACCTTTAATTGATGATGTCTTAAGTGATTTTTTTTGTCTCAAAAATGCTATAATAAATCCAAAAAGAAAGGTTCCACTAAATCCATAAGCTCCATAAATGCCAAATACTTCCATAATCTGCCTCATCAAAACATCTGCACCATTCCTAAGCAGGGGTAAATCACTAGCAGAAATAGTAAATACACCTAATTCATATATAAGGAATAATGGCATTGTAAAAATAAAACTATATAAAGGTGTATGCGTCTCCTTCCAGTAATTTGAAGATACCATATATTATTCAGAATCAATTTGAAGAACAGCTAAAAGTGCCTCTTGGGGGATTTCTACTTTTCCAATTGATTTCATCCTTTTCTTGCCTTCTTTTTGTTTTTCCCATAGCTTTCGTTTTCTAGTAATATCTCCGCCATAGCATTTTGCAGTTACATTCTTTTTAATTGCTTTCACAGTAGATCTAGAAATTACTTTATTGCCCAAAGCAGCTTGTATTGGCACATCAAACATTTGTCTAGGTATTAATTCTTTTAATTTTGAACATAAAGCCACTCCCCTATGATACGCATCATCAGAATGAGTAATAATTGATAATGCATCAACTGGGTCGTTATTTATCAATATATCAAGTTTTTTTAAATCTCCAGCGATATAATCATTTAAATGATAATCAAGAGAAGCATATCCCTTAGTTGTTGATTTCAATTTATCATAAAAATCAAAAATAATTTCTCCAAGTGGCAAATCATAATATATCTGTGCCTTATCAGATGTAAGATAATTGGTATTCTTATATATACCTCTCTTATTCTGACATAGTGTCATAATACCTCCAATAAATTCTTTAGGGGTTATGATTTCTGCAGATACATGGGGCTCTAAAATAGTCTGAATATTTCCAGAAGGCGGCATTTTTGCTGGCGTATCAACATCAAGAATTTCACCATTCTTCAGTTCAACTTTATATTTTACATTTGGTGTCGTAGTGACTAAAGCAAGATCGAACTCCCTTTCTAGTCTTTCTTGAATAATTTCCATATGAAGAAGGCCTAGAAAGCCACATCTAAAACCAAAGCCTAAGGCTTCACTAGTTTCAGGATCAAATAATAAAGAAGCATCATTTAATTTTAATTTTTCAAGTGCCATTCTTAATTGATCATAATCATCTGCATCCGAAGGATATAATCCTGAAAAAACCATAGGTTTAATCTCTTTAAAACCAGGTAAAGCCTCAGATGCAACATTATCCGTAGTTGTTATTGTATCTCCAGGTAATATATGAGATACATCACGAATACTTCCTAGTAAATATCCAACATCACCAGCTCTAAGTTCTTTAGTTGGGACTTGTTTTAGAACAAAATGACCAACCTCGGATATATCATATTTATGATTATGAGCAAAAAATTGGGCAGTACTTCCTGGCTTAATTACTCCGTCAAAAACTCTAACATATGGAATAGCTCCTTTATAATTATCATGAAGTGAGTCAAATACCATAGCACGTGCTGGTTTATCAGATCTATCCTTTGGAGGTGGAATCTTTTCTATAATTGTATTCAATATCTCTTGAATACCTAATCCACTTTTGGCACTTGCACTAATAATTTCATCTTCATTACAACCAATTAATTCTATTAGTTGCCCTTTTACTTCATCAATACGAGCACTCTTTAAATCAACTTTATTAATAACAGGAATAATTGTTAAGTCATTATCTATAGCTAAATATAAATTGCTAACAGTTTGTGCCTCTACTCCCTGCGCTGCGTCTACCAGCAATAAAACGCCTTCACAAGCAGCTAAAGATCTTGAGACTTCATATGTAAAATCAACATGACCTGGAGTATCAATTAGATTAAAAATATATTTCTTTTTATCAATATGATTATAAGTCATTTGGATAGGATGACTTTTAATTGTAATCCCCCGTTCACGCTCAAGGTCCATACTATCTAGGACCTGAGCTTTCATGTCTTTTTTTGCTAAGGTATTAGTTTCTTCAAGCAGACGATCAGCTAATGTTGATTTGCCATGATCAATATGAGCTATAATACAAAAATTTCGTATATGAGATGTGCTCATTTATTATAATTAATTTTATCTTTATATAATGAATTATTTAAATTAAAAATGAGTATAAAAAATATGCTCACCAATAAAATTTTAATTTATGCCTCTCCATCGAATTTAACTGATACTAATTTAGAAACGCCTTTCTGTTCCATTGTAACTCCATATAAATAATCTGCTATTTCCATTGTAAGTTTGTTATGAGTGACTACAATGAATTGTGTATCATCAGAGAATTTATTTAATACTTTTTTAAATTTTTGAATATTCACATCGTCAAGTGGAGCATCAACTTCATCTAATATACAATATGGACTTGGTTTATATTGATATATGGCAAACAGTAGCGCTATAGCAGTTAGGGATTTTTCGCCAGCAGAAAGCATTCTTAAACTTTGATTTTTTTTACCGGGAGGTTGAGCAAGTATTGTGATATCTGATTCAAGTGGGTCAGGGTCACCAACCAATGTTAAGGATGCTGTTCCACCTTCAAAAAATAATTCAAAAAGTTTAGAAAAATTAATTTTGATCTTATCGAAAGTATCTTGAAATTTCTCGCGAGCAACTTTATCAATTTTTTGGATAGTTTCTCTCAAATTATCTTCAGAAGAAATAAGATCAACACGTTGTTCAATAAGAATTTCAAGACGAGATTCTTGCTCTTCAAATTCATCTTGAACTGCCATGTTTATTGGTCCAATGCTTTCAATTCCTCTTTGGATTTTTTCAATTCTTAACTCCAAATCATCAACCTCTTCATCAACGATTAAATCCTTTGGTATTTCAGATTGATACCGCTCTTGAATTCGCTCAACAATCATTTTGATTTTTTGTTCTAATTCTACAATCTTTAGCTCATTTGTTTTCATTTCCTCAATTAATGATTCACGTCTTTCTTGTTCATTTCTAATCTTTAATTGAATCTCTTGAATTGATTTGTATGTGCTATTTACCGTTTCTTTTTTTAGTTCCATTAACGAACGATCTTTTACTATTTGGGCTGAAATATTTTTTAATTCTTTTTCACCATCTTGAATTTCAATTTTCAATTGTGCTCTATGTTTATTTTGATTACTGAAATCAATCTCAATTTGTTTTTCACGTTCTTTTAATTCATGAATTGTTTCTTTTGCTACTTGGCTCTGAAGATTAATGGTGTCACGTTGATTTTCTAAGTTTAATAAATCAATTCTTAACTTTTGAACAGTCTGCTGAAAATCATCTCTTTCAGATTGAATATTTAATAATAGTTTGGAAGCATTATCTATATCTTTCTTTAATTTTTCAACCTTAGATATAGATTTATCTAATTGAGGCTTCAATTTTTTGACAGAATTCTTAAGGTTTTTCAATTCATCATTTGTTTGAGCCAAATCTTTCTTCATATTAATTAATGACTCAGTCGATTGAGATTGAATATAGTGATTTTTGACAAGACCAGATTCAACTTCACTAAGTTTTGTCCTAATTTTATCTAAATTATTTTCAAACTTTTTTAGAGCATCAGTATTACTATCAATATTTATTTTTTTTGAATCAAATTTTTTCTCTAAAATATTAATTTTATTAGAGACAGATTTTATTTCTTTTTTTAAAGATTCAATTTTCTTTTTACGACCTAAAATATTTCCATCAACTGAATCAATACAAACCTTCAAAAGAAAATTTCCTCCAGAAAAGGAGCCATTTAAATCAACGAGACTCCATCCAGGAAGGTCATATAAATTCATTGCCTGTTCGAGGTCTTCTACTATTAAAAGATTTCCTGCAAGGAGCTTGGCTATTGAATTATATTTTTCGCTAACACCACTTAATTGATCTCCAGTGCCTAGAATTCCTTTACCCTTAGGAACAGTTTTTTTCTCATCAATTAATTTACTTATTTCTTTAAGAGGTAAGATGGAAAATGAGCCTACCTTAGAAAGCTTAGCTGAAGACGCAATCTTTAATGCCGATTTCCTATCTTTTGCAATTATACAGTTAACCCAATCTCCCAAAGCACTTTCAAAAGCCAATTTATATTTTTGATCCACCTGGAAAAGCTCTCCTACAGTTCCTATAGTTTCAGGAAAACTATCAGGTGAGTCAAGAATATTACGAACACCTTCAGGATAACCTTCTTTTTTCTCTACCAATTCATTGTAGAAGGAAAGTTGTCTTTGCAAAAATTCTAGCTTCCCTTTATTTTTATGAAGATTCAAAGAAACTTGACTTAGTTCTTCTTCATCATCATTTAATGTTTTTTGAAGAGATGATAGCTTCAAATTATCTTTTTGAATCACATTATTTAAATCAGTCTTTTCCCGATCCAATTTTTTTTGTTCTTTTGATTGTGCTTTCTGATCCAATTCAGTCTGCATAGCCTTATCATTTAATTGATTTGATAAGTTGTTTTTTTCATCAATTAAAGATAGCGTTTTATCCAATAAAGATTTATTATCAGACATTTCTCGTTCAGCATCCCACCGCATATTTTGAATTGAGTTTAATGATTTTTGTGCATCTTCATATTTCTTTTGAACTTTATCAAAATCTTCTTTTTTTAACTTATATCTTTTTAACTGTTTATCTAATTCTGGTGTTAAAGCAAGAACATTGTCATCATAAGTTTTAATTTCATCACCTAACAATATTTTTTTATCTGCATTTGCTAAGGATTCCTTATTTAACCGCTGAATATTTTCATCAGCTGATCTATCTTTTTCTATACATACAATTACATTATTTTGAATTGATTCACGTTTTCCTTCTAATAAATTAAGAGAGTTTTGATATTCATTTAATTCAGATTGTTGTTCCGAATAAAGCTTATTTAATTTGCTTAACTCCTTATCATGCGCTGAAGTATCTGTGGCAGCCTCATCTTTTAAATGTCTATAATTGATTACTTGTTTTTGAAGTGGTGAAATTTCATTCTCAAATTCATGGATTTTAATAAAAGCTAATGACAATTCTTTTTCTTTTAACTCCATAG
>MDSZ01083018.1_pt1 | contig 11274 bp, 2 predicted proteins | sample 811201 | NCBI WGS metagenome assembly MDSZ01 (sample SAMN05326647, study PRJNA326480) | marine metagenome | isolation source: seawater | place: Indian Ocean: North | collected 2010 | reverse complement strand
TAAACCCGATAGCATTGGAGTATAATATTTTATTATTTTTTCATACTCAATCTCTGGAAATTTTAAATTAACGGGCTGAATTTCAACTTTTAAAAATCCTCTAGTCCCTATCTTGTTTGCTATCTTATAAGACACAGGTATTTTTAAAATATCAAGATTACTTGAAGCATTATCTTTACTACTCTTTTCCAAAAGTTTTAGGCTTTGAACTGCTTTGTTATAGCTATTTAAATAATAAAGACGTCTATGATTAAACATATTTTCATTTTTATATTTTTGCTCATTACTTGAATAAAAGTTGTTTCTAGTAAAGTTTTCGTTAAAGATGTTTTTATAGAACATTATTTCTTGAATATTTTTTGATAACTTATTTTGATAAAATTCATCAAATATATAGTCTTTTATGTCAACGTTTTTAACAACATCAATGCTATTGATTTTATCATTAATAAAAGCTATGTTTTCTTTAAGTTCCTCTTTGCTATCACTTTCAAGTTTTTTGTTTGATTCTAGATTTAAAAAATAACCGTGAAGAATATCTAAACATAAAGCCTCAGATATATCACTATTTTTTAAGATTTTGTTTGCTATTTGAAGTTCAAAAAACCTTTTAGAATAAATTATTTCTCTATCATAGTCAACGGGTGAATTAAATATTTGTATGTCGTCTTTTTCATATTCAGGAACATCAATATTTTCTTCGTTTCTCTTAAGAATAGACTCGATATCACTAACACAAAAAGCTTTATCTCTTAACGTCCCGTTAATAAAGTTATACTTTTCTACTACTCTCGAAAACTGAGATTCGCTCATGTCTTTATTTATAGATTCTAGTCTGATTTTTTCTTCAATAAAAGTGTTATAATTCTCACAACTCTGCAAAAACACTTCAGCAAAACATTTTATTATCTCTTCTAATATTCTAGGCAGATGAGAATTGTCATCAACAAAACTAAGTGCCTCATCAATATTGTTTATGTTGTCGTATTTTGTGTCAAAGACTGTTAACAAATCTGTGCAAATTGATGTTATTTTTTGTGAAAAAGTATTTTGTTTAGTAGAAAGATAAAAATAGCTCATAGGAACAATTATATCTCTACTTTCATATGGTATTTTAATATTGTTTGCTTCTGCTACTTCATCAAAAGTAACAAACTTATAGAGCATATATGTTAATCTAAGATCAATTCCTCTATTTTGTGTGTCTTTGTCAAAATTAAATCCATTATTAACAAAAACATTGTTTTCTTCATTTCTTTCATAACAAATAACACCAGTCTCGTCTTCGTTTAAGAAAACATCATAATTATATGACATATTTGAAACAGCTTGATTTAAAGTATGAGCTATTTTTATTATATCTAAATTATCTTGATTATAATTTCCTCTAACTTGAGGTAATTGATTTCTTATAAAATAAAAATTAGGTATTGAATTACTAGAAACTGACTTGTTTGATAAAGATCTTTTGCCAAAGCTGTTAACTACATGTATTCCAGGAAAACATAATTCTGCCATATTACCATCAATAAAGTCTATTCTCAATCCATTTTGAGCTGATGATGATGTCAAATTTAAGTCTTTAAAGTTTTTTAATCTATTTTTATGTACTGATCTTAATACTTTGTTCTTTTTCTTTTTTATATTTTCTTTATTAAACACTAAAGAGATAACTTGATCTATTTCTTGATCACCAAAAATTTTTCTTAAATTATCACTAATTTTTTTGTTAATTATAGTTTCTTTGTTGACGATACCTACATTGTTTTGAGGTCTTTCATATATAGCACTAACTTGACTTTCAATACCAGCTGATCTTATAATTGAATTTGTCAATATTAGTTTACATAATTCTTTTAAATCATTAGCACTAGACTTACTTGAGTCCACAAAAGATTCTGCCATCAAAGTATCAAAACCAAAAAAACTTCTAGATTCATACTCGCTGTTATTTTTAAATATATCTACGTTGTCTTTTAAAATTCTATTGTACAAGGCTGACTTATTTCTCAAAAAAGACTTTGTATGAATTTCTGATACATATTCTCTAAAAGTTTTTGAAGAAAACAGCTTGTTGTCTTTTATATCTAAGTCATCGTCTATAAATAGTTTTGTAGTATTTTCTGCTTTAAGACTAAAACGCTCAGTAAAGTTATTTACGTAAAAACCTTCTTCAGTTATAAAAGGACTTTCTTCAAAAGTGTCAATACAATTTTCTTTATATTTGTCATAAAGAAGTGCAAAATCCTCTTGTTGGACAACTTTACTTTTTATTTTGCTGAAAAATTTACTAAAAGTTTTATTGCTAGTTAAGTTTTTTCTTATTAGATTAATTGCATTTGAAACTAAAACTGATATTTTGGATGCAGAATTTTCTCTTTTAAACACTGATGATGCGTTTTCAGAAGTATTGTCTTTGTTGACAAATCTTTCTTCAAAACTAAGCGAACTATTTTTTAAAACGCTCAAGTCACTTATCTGACTTGTCTTTATCATGTTATTACTTGTATTAAAAACAAAACAATCGTTTTTTATTTTTAAGTTTGTTTCTTCTAGACTTTGACTTTCGTTATAAAATGTATTTCCTAGTTTAGTAATATCTGATTCGTATGCAGACTCAATTCTGTCTCCAAATTCTCTGTTTATAGCTCTACTTATTCCGTCAGGTTCAGGAAGTCTTAAAAGGTTATCAAAATCATTTCTAAAAGAATTAACAATATAGCTTTCTAAATAAGCTTCACTCAAATGTTCAGTGTCTATTAATATTAGATTTTCTCGATTATTAGAAAGACTAAAATCTCTATTGTTTTTATTTCTAGATACTTTGAAGTAAAGATTAGAAGTCATATTTAAAAAGTTAAGTTTAGAGTTTTCTATAAGTAAATCAAGATCAACGTTGTTATCATTGCCTGCATTTATGCCTTCGTTTAGAGCTAAGCCTCTAAACATTGTTTGTCTGATATTATCATGTATTTCTTGTTTGGACATGTCTGATATGCTTGTAGATGACCGGCCAACAATCCACCTTGTAGGAAGCATTAAAAAAGAAGGAACTAAATAGTTGTCATATTTTCTTGCGTCTACATCAATAAAAAGTCTTTCAAAGAGTATAGGTTTAATGTTTTGAGATCGACGGCGTCTACCAATCGAATTCAATCTTCCCCAAGAAGATCTTCCTGGCGGGTTTGACTTCAAATACAAACTAACAATGTTGTTGTCAAAACTACTTGATCTACTAGCGTCTGAATTTTTCTTTCCCGCTAGACTCCTTCTGTTTAAGTAAGATGTTCCACCTGTATTGATATCGTCGCCTTCATTATATTTACTTTGCAAGTTTACAATGTCGCTAGAAGAAAAAAGAAAGCTGCTTTTGTTTACAATATTTGGGAGATATGTTTTATCTTTAAGTTCTGAAGATACATTTCTTAAGACTCTACTTGTATTTAAAGTATCACCACTAACAGCTAAAAAATCTAATTTTGTATTACTAAAAATCCTAGAGTTTAAGTTTATATCTTTAAACTGAATAATCGGGTACCTGTTTAGAGCACTTCCATTAATTTTTTTTCTAATTGTAGAACTATAAAATTCTAGACTTTCAACATTATCAGAATTAGGATAGATGCTATTATGACCAACAGAATAGTTGGACATAAATTGACCAACAATACGATCTGTGTTTGTAATTCTATAGTTTGAAATACTATTACTAAATCTTAAGCTTTTTTCTTTATAATCAAATCCAGAAATGTTTTTATAGAATATTTCTAAATTATCTTTACTAATCTTAGACTTCTCTACTCTTTCTTGACTATCAAGTAGAACTTCGTCGTTGCCGCCAATCAAAGTACTCAAGTTTTTGTTGTTTGTTAGTATCTGATTAGATATTTTGCCTATAAAAGCACTTTTGCCTTCTTTGATAAAGTTGTCAACTATATTACCATAATTTATTTCATTTTCTAGCTTATTGCCAAGCATTGAAGTTTGATCTACTTTGTTGACCAAGACAATTGCATCATTATAACATTTTTGTATTAAGTCATTATGTTGGAGTATATTGATATACAGAAAGAAGCGATCAGACAAGCACTCTTTTTTCTCTATTTCACTTTCTCTAAGGCTCAAAAGAGTCTTGTTTGCTTGACTTCTAGCATCCAAAAAAAGCAAATTACAGTCTGATATTTGTTCGTCAACACGATTTGTCTTTATTAACTCGTGTGATAATACTCTAATGTTAGTATCTTCTAAACTTTTTCTTGAATTTTCTAAAAGTTTTCCTAATTGTGTAAATCCAAAAGAGTTGTTTATAGTAACAAGACCCATTTCAGGCCCTGTGCCGAAGAACAATTCTTTTTCAAGAAAGCTGTCACTCAAAAAACCAGGAAAAATATTTGTTGCGTCTTCGCTTGAACTAAAAATATTTACTATAGGGACATTAGCAGTATTTTGAGTTTCAATCTGTGCAATTCCATCTGTTGAAATATTTGTAGCTATCTGTATTAAATTTGGATTAAAGTTAAAACTACTTTCATTACTTTTAACTTCTACATTTTTAAAAAACGAAGGAAGTCTAGAAATGTATACGTTTGACAGTGACTTCTCTATTACGTTTTCGTTTCTTTTAATAGTAAATTTGTCTGATGTGATTTTCGATGAGTTCAGATTTTGCTTAATCACTATTGTCATTTAACTTCCCTTTTAGACAAACGCTTGCTTGAATTCTATTACTATAGTATATTACAAAAGTTTTATACAGATAACTATAATTAAGAATCACACGCAAAATCTCTTTTTTTATTTGATTGTCCGTTATAAACAATATTGAGGTCAATTAAATGCCCGTAATAATTATATTGAGTCTTTCAAAGTCAACTTTTTGCATAGATATAATCTTGTTTTCATTAACAGGAACAGACCTAGGATATAAAATATTTACAAACATCTCTGAAAATATTTCTCTATTGTCGTTGTATGAGCTAGAATAAGATAAGTTTATAAGGTTGGTCAAATCAGAAGCATTATAATTTGGGTTAAACTTTAGAATAAACTTTACAAAAGCATTTTTACTTTCAAATATTTGATCTTCATTTTTCCCGTCGGGACTACCTAAACACTCTAAGACAACTTTAGGCAAAAGAAATAGTGACGTTGAGCGTCTTAAAGAAGCTCTAAAATCGCTAGAGATATTGTCGTAATTTTCTCCTCTTATAAAGTCCAGATCTCTTTTAATAACAGAATTGTCGTCAAAATTTCTAGGATTTACTAGACTACTAACTGAATTGTAATTTGTAATGTTGTAAGTTTTTATGCTGTCATTGTTAACATCGTCTGGCCTGTTACTAATTGGAATATCATTTAGAAAACCGTAGAAACTTGTGTTAAAGACTTCGGTGTTATTTACATTTAAAGACTTTGTGTTTTTTATTACAAATCCTTGCAATACATTGTTAACGTCATCACTAGTTAGGTTTGCACTATATCCTAGTTCTTCAATTGTCGTTGTATTGTTGTTTATAAAATTTCTAGCTTCAAAATTAAATTTTTGTTCAGCTGACAGTCCTCTTAAAATATCATTTAATTTGTTAATATTACTAATATATATTCTTTTTCGTTGATTAGTCAGTGCATCGAACGATAATGCTCTCTCTGCATTACTATTATCACTTTCATTTTCTTCAATAGATAAAAAAGTCATATTTGCCCACTGAGTATTTTTATCGCTTGCAATGTCACTATTTCCTGAAAAATCATGATCATCAATGTCAATTTCTACTCCAAGTGAGAAAGGACCAATTTTTATTTCTTCATCAAATTCTATTATTTTAAAATTTACAAAAAACTGTTGTATTGCAGATTCACTTCTAGAATTAAAATAAAAATCAATTGAACTACTACCTTCTTCTATATAGTTTTCTATTGCACTTTGCAAACTTATTTTGACGTAATTTTCTTTACTAAAGTTTTCGTCAAAATAAAAGTCTGTGATTGGAGGACTTATACTTTGCCCGTTATTATCTTGAAAGTCAAAAGACAATCTATTCTTATAAATTAGTTGATTTTCATAACCTGCAGTATTAAATAAAAGAGAAACCTTGTATTTGTTGTTTTCTCTTAAGTTCTCTAAAGAAGATACTAAAACAATTTTATTTTTAATGTCGTTAATCAGATTAAATCTTTTAATATCGTTATATGCAGTTGTTAAATTTTCTAAACTAAATGTAGATTCTTTGGAAATTACAGTCTTTTCACTTTCAAAAAAGTCTTGTTCACTATTTGAAGTAAACTCAACTCTGTAATATACTTTAACTTCACTTAAAGATTCTGATATGCATTTTGTATATAAGCTAGTAATAATGTCTACATAGTCTTTGTTTTTTAAACAGTTAAGTCTAAAGTTTTCTTTAATTTCTCTTACGATTTCGTAGCTTTCATCTATAGTAGCGCTTCCAATCGTAAATAGACTTAACGATTTAGCGTTTTCATCTTCGATATCTTCAGTCAAGAAAAAATTAAAGTCTAGAATCAAACCTTCAGACTCTTGAATATCAAGAACGTCAGCGACACTGTTTTCTGATATTTCTATTTTTGAACCTGAGTCTCCTAAGATTTCAAGGTTTCCTTCAGTGTCATTGTTCGCGCTAAATATAAAAGGAGACAAATTCAGTCTAAAACTATTTAAAACATTATTAATTCTGCTAGTTAAAACGTTTAAACTATTTCTTTGGGTTAAAGAGGCTTCATCGTCAAGATATTCTTGTAAGCTACTAGAAGATATACTGATGTCATCCAGTATTTCATCGTTTTGGTTTAGCGCATAAACTCTGATAACGAAATTATTGTACTTAACAATGTTTGATTCAAAAAAATTGTCGTTTGACTGTAACGTCTCTATAATTGAAGAATCTAGTGTTGTCGTTATTTCTCTTGATAAACTTCTTCCAAATTGACTTTGATCAAAATTTTGTGTTTCTCTTTCAAAAGCAGTTTCTTGATTAACAAATGGATTTAAGTCATTGCTTGTCGTAGCTCTTTCCTCAAGATCTTCAATGCTTGTGCTACTTACACTTTCTTCTTCGTTTTGAAACAGTGTTATGTAAGAAGTTGTTGATTCTTTAATTAGATTAAGAGACGTAGACGTTATAACTTCAAAAATATCACCTTCAGTTAAAGGTATATTTACATTGAAAACATTTTCTTTAAATGTCGACTGATCTTTTGTATTAACAATGTTTTTCGCGTATATGCTTCTAAATATACTACTGTTTTTTTCTGATTTGATTTCGTTATTTCTATAGGACTGCTTATTTTTTTTTACGCTGTCTTTAATGTGATAAGGTTTGTTTGGATTTAATGACAAGCTTTGTGACGTATCTTCTATAAAAACGTCAGGTATAAAAGCCAACATAAGTTTTTTTACATTAAAAGCTTCAGATGCTGATGTGGACAAAGATATTGGTAAATAAAACCTATTGTCTCTAGCAAATGACTCGTCTATATTGACTTTTTTTAAAATTTGGCCTTTTCTTGATTTATTTAACATTACTCACTCTATAACGATTGTAAACATATTGACAAACTTGTAGTTAACTATGCTTTTTCTTCCGCCTGTTCTATTTTCTTCATTAAACTTTTCTTCTAGACTTCTATCTACAATAAATTTACCTGCTAAAAACACAGAGATAAAGCGATTTTTGTTTTTATCAAATATTTTTCCTAAGTTAACATACGATAGTTTGTTCAGTTTGTTGTTTTTTATTTCATGCATTTCAAAAAGAAATATATCATTTGACTTTAGAAAAGCTGAGTTTAATTTATAACTTAAATGATATATGTCTGTGTTTTTTATGTTTTCTAACTTAGATACTGACTTTGATATTACTTCTTCTCTACTGTCAATATTTCTTATTGAGTTTTTAACGTCAAAAGTTTTAAATATAGATTTCGTAAAATCAACTGCATTATTCTGATCAGGTATAACCTGTAAACCACTTTTATTGATAGGTGTCAACTTTTTATACTTTAATTTGTGGTTAAATCTTTGATCTTCTTTAACATCAAAAATATTAAAAATGTTTTCATTTAGAGTCACAACTGTTGGATATTTTCTAGAGATAACTTCATCATAAAAATCGTAGTTCGATCTTACAGATATTTCATCAAAAACAAAACTGCTTTTCTCACTATCAAGAGCATTTGTTAAAGTTTTTTCTGTCAAAAACTGTCTAGAGCTTAAATTACTAATAATTGTCTGTTGCGTTCTAATATTAGAGAAAAAATTGTCTATAGGATTTTGATATGTTAGCTTGCTAGATAAGAAATATTCTGGGTTTATTTGAAGTCCAGGATCAGTTGTTACTTCAAAAGGTAAATAACTAAATTCTGAGTCAGATATTTTTTGTCCATCTATTGCTTTTTTAGAGTGATATACAATTGACCGGTCAGAAAATGTAAAATACCTAAACCTGATGTCTCCCGAAGCCATTTGACTTCTACCATCTTCAGTTAATTTAAAATCTAAAAATCTTCTTTTTTTATTTATGAAACCTGACATTGACTAACCTAACTTTTAATATTAATTATTCTATTCTATCGCGATCAACAAAAGGACTAGAGCCGTTAAAAGCTGAATACTGGTTGTCATTGAAAGCAATCGTAGAAGATATCGGCGTTAAAAAGTTTGTCATAAATCTTTTACTTACAAAAAACTTGTTTTTTCTATAAGCACTATTAGTATAATAGTAAAGTTTATCTCGAGGTTGTCCGAATCTTAAAAGATCGAAATAAAAGCTATTGTATTTTATTTTTTTAGGATTTGACAAACTTAAATCATTGTCTATGTGTTGTTCGTTTATGTCTTCGACTTTTCTATATCTACTAAAAGATCCAGAACCTAACTTATTTTCAGGATTGATATAGTAAGTTACTGCACCTGAAAGTACATTAGGTATATCAACTAAAACATTGTTTACTGTTCTATAGATGTTTCTATCATAATATGCACCTGTATTAAGATACATGTTATTCATCCCAAAGTCGTCTACAATGTTTTTTGTGTTACCTCTAATTTTTTTCGAACCTTTTAAATGATAGTTTTCACTTTTGTCAACGAAAAAATTATTATCTCTAATATAACGTCCAACTAACTCAACTGAAACTTTGTCGTGTAGTATTGAAACATCTTTGCCAAGCTTAGATGAAGTACTAGGGTCTATGTTTTTATTTGCATCAAAAGAAAATCCAAATATAAGTGAGTCTGTTGGATAAACAACATAAGGATTGTCTTTTTGCTTATCAGTGCTAAAACTCACCTCAACAGAGTTATGGTCATTTGTTGAAGTCGAAGTTCTAGGAGGCTCAAACACAGTACTTAAAGATCTTTCTGATTTGTATATACATCCAGATCTTGTTTCAAATTTTGATGATGGATAAATATTAAATGGTGATAGCGAGCTTAGTCTTTTATTGTAAACTGGTGTATTAATATTAGCATAAGACTCAATAATTGATCGATTTAAATTAAGATCTGTAAAGTTTCCAGAATCTTCAGGTGCCCCAATTTTTTCATTATAGAAATTTGCGTTGCTCTTAATTGACTCTTTGTCAATAAAATTATCGTTTGAATTAGAGCTAGCGTAATTGACGAAACTTATTTGAGTTAACAATTCTCGTTGTGAAGAAAGCCTTTCGTCATATACAATATCATTAGGATCAGATGATCCTGTTACTACTGTGTTGGACTCTGTAGGTGTTCCTTGATTAGAAGATATTGTATATACATTTGGGAGCAATATTAATCCACCACCTACTGTATGTGTTATGTTTTTTTCTAAAAGTTTGTTCGTACCTGAATTCGTATCGAGACCGTAGTGTTCAACTTTTTTATTATTATCTCCTAGGTTTACAAATGAACTGCTGTTTAAATTTTTTCTTTGATTTAAAATAAAAAAAGTAAGTGTATTTAATATAGAAGAACCATCAGTTATTGTAGATTCAGCCTTTACTGAGTTACATAATCTTACTCTTACACCTTCAACAACAAAACCTTGTGATATATAAGGTGCAAGAGAAACAGTATGTCTATTCATAGCTTGAAATCTTTTTTCGTAAGGAAAACCAAAGGTATTAATAGGAATACCAGTGGCAGCACCAGATATTTTTACTGTGCTGTTTGTCTCAATACTATTAAAGGCAATAGGAGCAGTTAAGAACTCATCAATATCTGAAAAGTAATTATTGTCAATATCAAGAAGGTATTCCCACCTTTTATCTTCAAAGTTAAAAAATACTATATTACCATTATGCGCATTATAGTTTTCTCCTAACAGATCGATTTGCACCGGGGTATCTGATCTTTTGTTAAATGAAAGTCTACAATCTTCAGCAAAATCTAAGTCAATAGGTATAACATGCGATGATGTTGTTTTTTGATCTACTCTTTTGTTTTTGTTGTCTGTGTAAGGTGTTAAATAAGAATTTAAGTCCTCATAGTTTTCAAGTATAAAATTGCTACAAATTTCTCTTGTAACTAATTTATTGACGTTATACGTGGTATCAAACTCGTTCGGAGAGTGTAAAACTTTATTGTTGTTTTTATATGAGTCGTCAACAGAAAAAACTGGATTTACATCTTTATATACAAAGTTTATTGTGCTGTTGTCATCATAGGGGTTGATATTGACTTTTTTAGCAACGCTTAAAAAGTTATAATCTGAAAGTGTAAATCTATCAAATGCCTTTTTCTTTTTTATAATATTTTTTAACGATCTAGTCAGAATACCGGACTTTTTTCTATAAGCACCGTTTGAAAATAAATTAGGTTTATTTCTTATTTTTGGCATATTAGTCTATACTTTCGTAATAAAACAAAGAATCACGACCATTGTTCAGGGTGTAGTCAATTGATCTACCTCTGGATGCATAAATTCTTTCTTCTTCAATAACATTGTAATACTTTTTGTTTTGCATTAAAATATCGTTCATACTACTGTCTGTAAGTTTGTTATAGAATATTTGCGAGTCGTTTTTAACTTTGGTGTTATTTTTTTTATCGTCAATATCATTATAAGGCTTAATTTTTTGAGCTTTAAAACTAACATATCTAGGCTCGTTACTTATACGTGCTGTATCTTTAAAGACTGAAACGACATTAGATGTGACTTTTGTAATTGGATTATAATCATAAGTAATACTTTGAAGTATTTTCTTTTTAGACTTATTGTATAGTATTCCAGGCAGCATATTGTCTTCAAAAGGAAAAGATTGATTATCTTCTTT
>MDSZ01178459.1_pt1 | contig 11275 bp, 3 predicted proteins | sample 811201 | NCBI WGS metagenome assembly MDSZ01 (sample SAMN05326647, study PRJNA326480) | marine metagenome | isolation source: seawater | place: Indian Ocean: North | collected 2010 | reverse complement strand
TTAGGTTCACAACCTTCAACTAATACATCTGCTCATACATTTATAGCAGCAGATCCTGGATCAGTTACTATCGGACATTATGAGCATACATTTGTAAGTTCTACTGCTGGTTCTATTCAGAGACAGAGTCCTGCTGCATGTGCAGATGTTGCTTCTGCAATTCATACACTAGTTGGAATTGTTACTACTGGTATTGGACATACAACACTTCCTACTAGAACTCCTAGCAATCCTGCATTGCCCAACGTTAAAACATTTGAGATTGCAAGACCTGGACATTCATTTAGTATTGGTGATAAGTTCCAGCCAGTTGGATTAGTTACTGCACAAGGATTAATCAGACCAAGATCTGAATTTGAATTAGAAGTTGTAGAAACATTTAATGATTACTTCTCTGCTTGGCAGTTTGGTCAAATAGACTTCATTGATACCATTGAGTTTATGCAAGATGGTGGTAGAAGAAGATTCCCACTCAAATATAACGGTGAGTTACTCAGTTTTGAAATTGATGAAACTGATGCAACTTCATTAGAAATTGATTTAAATTCTGTTCTTCTCATCTTTGTTAATGGTGTATTACAGACTCCTGGATATTCTTATCAGTTTGATGGTGGTTCAACCTTTACGTTTACAACAGCACCAAAATCAAGTGATCAGATTGATATATTCTTCTATACAGGTGCAACTGGTATTGATACTGAGCAGATTGATGTTCTAGAAACAGTTAAACCAGGTGATGATATTAGAATCTTTAAGCATCCTAATCATTCTGATACAGTAGATCAAGAAAGAGAAAGAATTATTGTAGAATTGCGCGGTTCTGATATTGCAGAAACTGACACATATACTGGTGTAGGTATCACTGAGATAACTTACAAACCAATGGAGTGGACTAAACAGAAGACTGATAAAGTTATTAAGGGTGAAGAAGTTTCTAAGGGAAGAGATACTATAAAAGCAATGGTATTCCCAACAGCACATATTATTCAAGATGTTAAATCAGATTCAACATCAATCTTTGTTGATGATGCACAATTCTTCCATTATGAATTTAATGAATATAATATTGCTGCTACAACAGTTGACGCATTGATTGTTGATAGAACTGATCCAGTATCTGCTGCATTAACTGCAATAGTATCTGCTGCTGGAACTATTTCTTCTCTTGATATTACTAGTGCTGGTGCTGGATATACAGGATCTACTGTTCCTATTAGTATTTCTAGCCCTGGATACATTAGTATTGGTATTGGAACAACTGCTACTGCCACAGGAACAATAACAAATGGTTCTATATCTTCTGTAAGTATTACAAATCCTGGATTAGGATATACTAGAAGTAATGTTCCACAGGTTCTTCCACCACTTCCTGTTAGTCGTAGAGAAACCTTAACCAACATTAGTAATGTTCAAGGATTTAGTGGAATTGTCACTGGAATACAGACTTCAATTGGAGTTGGTGGTCATCCAATGGCATTAACATTCTTCTTTAGATCTGATTCTTCTGATGCTAATGATTTAACCAATACATTTAATCAAGAAGATGTTTCTGTTGTTATTAATAACACCAGAGTTGGTAATGGTGTAACTAGTGTTGATAGTGGAGATTCTGCTGTTGTTGGAATTGGTACAACTTGTTTAGATAATATCTATCGAGTACATGCCATACAAAATAACGGACCAAGAGGTATTATTACATGCCATATTCATAGTGCAACTAATCTACCAACAGGATTTACTACTGAATCACCAAACATAAACAATGCAGGAATTGCTACAACACCAATTGGAAAAATTTCTTGGGGTAGATTGTTTAATTTAGATAGAGGTGGTAATCCACTTTCAATTGGTATTACTGGATTTACTTATGGGCAACCAAATCCAAATCCAGCAGAAGATCAAGTAGGATTATCAACATATCCAACTGTTCAACGAAGAAGCTTTGGATTACGTAATTCAGGTGCAATTCGAAAACTTTCTAATTAGGTATAAATAAAGGAAAAAAGTATAAAGATGTCAGCCATTGTTACTGATCAATTCAGAATACTGAATGCAAATAATTTTGTGGAGTCGGTAGAATCTACGGATAATTCTTATTATGTTTTTGTCGGTCTTCCAAATCCTACTGCTACGGTAGGGTATGGTAGATCTGATAATTGGAATACTAATACACCAGCACCTATTGATAATTTCTCTGATAATAAACATGCTGGTGACACCATGATGTTTGGAAAGAAGATTACATCTGCAAATATTAGAAGAATTGTAAGACGTGTTGATTGGACTTCTGGAACCAGATATGAAATTTATAGAAATGATTATAGTGCAGCAAATCCAAGTCCATTAACTCGTGCTTCTCGATTATATCAAGCAAATTATTTTGTAATGAATTCTGATTATAGAGTTTATATTTGTATTGAAAATGGTTCTAGTGGAGCATCTCCTCTTGGTAATGTGTCTCAAGATGAACCAACCTTCACTGATTTGGAACCATCTAGAGCAGGAGAAAGTGGGGATGGATATATTTGGAAATATCTCTTTACAGTTTCACCTAGTGACATTATAAAATTTGATTCAACTGAATATGTTACTGTACCAAATGAATGGTTAACGAGTTCAGATACTCAAATTAGATCTATTAGAGAGAATGGTGATTCTAATGTAAATGAGAATCAAATTAAAACAGTTTATATTGATAAAGCAGGTGATAATTATGCAAATGGACTAAGTCAAGAAGTAAACATTCTTGGTGATGGAAGTGGTGCAAAAGTTAGAGTTGATGTTGTAAGTGGAAAAATTACAGATACAACTGTAACTTCTGGTGGTAAAGGATATAGTTATGCTCTTGTTGATTTGGGATCATTAAATTCCAATTCAATTGGTAATTCTGCAAAATTAATTCCAATTATTCCTCCATCTTTAGGTCATGGATATGATCTTTATACTGAATTGGGTACTGATAGAGTATTAATTTATGCAAGATTTGATGATTCTACAAAAGATTTTCCTGTTGATACAAAATTTGCACAAGTTGGTATTATAAAAAATCCAACAAAAATTGGATCAACAAATCTTTATACAGAAAATACTTTCTCTTCTGTATCATCTTTTAGATTTTCTAGTATCACTGGTACTCCAACTGTTGGTGAAAAAATTACACAAACAGTAACTGTTGGACAAGAAACTGGAAAAGCATCAGGTTATGTTGCTTCTTATGATAAGGAAACTAAGGTTATGAAGTACATAACTGATAGATCTCTTTATTATAACCAGACTTCTAAGGATCAAACTGATTATATTGGGATTACTACGACTGGAAAATCTTATGATTTCCAATCAACTGCTCAGATTATTCAAGGAGAATCTTCAAGTTTCTCTGCAAGTATTGATACTGGTTTTAGTGGTATCAGTACAAACCCAAGTGGAACTAAATTAATTAATCTTGGAGTTAATTTCACAAATGGATTGGCTTCCCCTGAGATAAATAAAGGATCAGGAGAATTAATTTATCTTGATAATAGACCTATTATCGCAAGAAATTCTCGCCAAAAAGAAGACGTTAAGATCATCCTCGAATTTTAAAAAATGCCCGTAAAGACAAACTTAAATATATCACCTTATTTTGATGATTTTGATAAGGCAGATAATTTTTACAAAATGCTTTTCAAACCTGGATTCCCAGTTCAGGCTAGAGAATTAACAGGTCTTCAATCTATATTACAAAATCAGATTGAATCCTTCGGTAGTCATATCTTTAAAGAAGGTTCTATGGTTATTCCTGGTGGGATAACTTATGATAATAGGTATTATGCTGCTAAGGTAAATCCAGATCATCTGGGCATTGATGTAACGGTTTATCTTGATGCATTAAAGGGTGCTTTTGTTAAAGGACAGGAATCACAAATAGAAGCAAAAATTGATACTTATGTTCTACCACCAGATGAAGGGGTTGACGAGATAACAATCTTCTTAAAGTACACTACATCTGGTACTGAGTCAGTTAGTAAAGAATTTCCAAATGGAGAAACTCTTCTTGTAGATAAAAATAATGTAACTTATGGAAATACAACTTTTAATGTTGGGGATTCTGTTCTAACATTGGTTCCAGTTCAAGCATGTCATACCGGATCTTCTGTTGGATTAGATAAAGGTGTATATTTTATAAGAGGTACTTTTGTAGATGTTCCTAAGACATCAATTGTACTTGATCCATATACAGACACTCCATCATATAGAGTTGGATTAGATATTTTAGAAGAAGTTATAACATCTAATGATGATTCTTCTTTAAATGATAATGCTAAGGGGTTTACGAACTATGCAGCACCAGGTGCTGATAGATTTAAAATTACTGTTAGATTAACTAAGAAGTCATTACAAGATTTTGAAGATACTAATTTTGTAGAGCTTTTAAGAGTATCTAACGGTGAAATTAAGAAATTACAAGATACATCAGTATATAATGAAATAAGAAAATATTTTGCTAAGAGAACATTTGATGAATCTGGTAACTATTCACTAAAACCGTTTAGAATTAATGTTTCTAATTCTCTAAATGATGAATTAGGTAATGGTGGTTTATTTACAGAAGACCAAAAAACTGAGGATGGTAATGATCCAAGTGATGATACTATGTGTGTTACAGTTTCTTCTGGTAAGGCATATGTAAAAGGATTTGATATTACTTTACCTGGATCTAGGGTTATTGATGTAGCAAAACCAAGAGATGTAAAAGATATTAAAAATGCATCTATTCCATTTGAAATGGGATGTAGGATTGCAGTTGATAATATTTTTGGTTCTCCATATATTAGTATTGGAAATAATACTGCTGCAAATAGAGTTAAACTGTTTAATCAGAGAAGAGATGCCTCAAGTACTAATGGTACAAACTTAGGAACACATATAGGTTGGGCAAGAGCATATTCATATAATTTTGCAGATAAAAATACCGTAGATGTCACAAATAGTTCATGGGATTTATATCTTTGGGATATTCAGACATTTACAAATCTAGAACTTTCGATGGCACCAGATCTTGATGAAGTTCCTAAGAGTTCTCTTATAAGAGGATCACGTAGTGGTGCTACTGGATATTTTGAAGGATCTGGTGCCGGTACTACTACTATTTCATTATATCAGACATCAGGAACATTCATGGTAGGTGAGTCATTAATTATTAATGAGAAGACTACTTATAATTCTACCATTAAATCAATCAATCAATTTAATACTGAAGATATTAAATCAATGTGGCAAGACTGTTCTGGTGCTGGAATGCAGACAGATTTTGTATGTGATACTGTTTTATATTGGAAGATTCCACCACAATTCTCATCAACTGATATTTTAAATGTTGCTACTAATGGTACTACTACTTGTCCTGGTAGATTATTTGGTCCTAATACTGGTATAAAAGTTGGATCTTATCTTGCTTACATGAGTGAGCATAGTAGTAGTCTTCCAACATATAACAGAGTATCTGCTGTTGCTTCTGATGGGGCTAGTTGTACATTAGTTGCTGGTTCTTCTGTTAATACTGTTGCTGGTGTGGCTGAACATAGAATACCTGCTGCTGGTTCCAATGCTTCACAATTTGCTGTTGCTGTACCAAGGGTTCATAATTTACAGGGATCTGCATTATATGAAAGACTACCAAAAGGAGCTATATCTGCTGTTAATTTAGCAGGTGCTAACCTTAAAGTCACAAAACAAATACAAGGCGAATCATCAGATGGTAATGGTAATTGTACAGTATTTTCACATCAAGCATTAGATACTGCTTCTGGAATTACTAGTTGTTTCTTTGAACCATGGCAAGAAGATAGATATGCTGTTCATTATAATGATGGTAGTTTTGAGAATTTAACATCTGATCAGGTTAATATTAATGCTGATGGGAATCGTTTAGATATTACTGGATTGGTTGCGAATAAGAGTAGTCAAATTGATGTTAAGGTAACTGTAAGAAAATTAGATCTTAAGAGCAAATCTAAGGATTATATTAGAAGTGCTACTGTTGATGTTACGAGAACAAGTGGAACATCTACACAGGCTGGATTAACTACAAGTAATTTCTATGGATTAAGAATTGAAGATGATGAAGTTTCATTAAATGTACCAGATGTAGTTAAAGTTCATGCTGTATACGAATCTACTGGATCTGCTGCACCAATAAATGATAAATTGACATTTGTATCTGGTCTTTCACTTAATACTGCTACTTTTGTTGGTGAAAAGATTGTAGGTAAGAATAGTAGAGCAATTGGTCAGGTTGTTAATAGACCATCAGCAACTGAAACTGAATTTGTATATTTGAATACTAAGAAGTTTGAATTGGGTGAATCTGTAACCTTTAAGGAATCAAATATTACCACAAATATTCAAGAAATTACTTTTGGTGATTATGTTAATAAAACTAATGATTATAAGTTAGATAAAGGGCATAGATCACAATATTGTGATTATTCTAGGTTGGTTAGAAAAGAAAATGGAACAGTACCAACTAAACGATTAAAAGTTATTTTTGACCATTATCGTACTGCAAGTGGTGATAGTGGTGATTTATTTACTGTTAATTCCTATACGAAAGATAGGTATACTCATGATATACCATTTGTAAGTGAAACTGATAGAGCATCTGATATTCTTGATTTCAGACCAAGAGTTAAGCATTTTACTAGGACTGATAAGTCTCCATTTGATTGGACTACTAGAGAATTTGAAGATACTTTTGATTATGCAGTATCACCAAAAGAAGCTTCAATAATCGGATATAGTTATTATCTACCAAGAATTGATAAGGTAACAATTAATAGACTTGGACAAGTTGAAGTTATAAAGGGTGCTTCTGCTGCTGATCCTAAACCACCTGAAGTTCATGATGATGCAATGGAAATCGCACAGATTTCTTATCCATCATATCTCTTTAATCCTGTTGTAGAACCAAGAATTATTCTACGGGATAATAGAAGATATACAATGCGTGACATTGGAAAACTTGAAAAGAGAATTAAAAATTTAGAATTAACCACTACATTAAGTATGCTTGAATTGGATACAAAATCCTTACAAGTTACTGATGCTAATGGATTAAGTAGATTTAAAACTGGATTTATTGTAGATAATTTTGGAAATAGGGATTTTATTAATCCTGCTGATAGTAAATGTGAAGTTGATGTTACTAAGAAGGAATTGATTCAATGTGTTGATAATGTTTCTCTTCCTGCAGAACTTGCCTTTGATCCGTCAATTGATACTTCAGTAGAAGATTTATCAGCTAACTTAAAGTTACTTGATCCAAATATTCAGAAAACAGGTGACATTTTAACTCTAAAATATGAAGAAAAAGAATGGATTAATCAACCACAAGCAACACAAGTTGAAAATGTTAACCCATTTAACGTTGTAGTTTTTGTTGGTGGTGTTCAATTAGATCCTGCTTCTGATAATTGGGTTAGAACAATTTATATTGATGATCATAGAACAGAATCAACTGGTGCTGAATGGGTTCAAACTACAAATACAGAAGTAATTAATGTAACTGAAAGTACAGATCAAAATACTGTGTGGCATAGTAGTACAACAGGTACACAGACTACTACTGATACAACTAATACTACATTTAGATCCACATTCTCAAATTCAATAGATGCATTAAGAGAATTTGATTATGTTGAGTCTATTAAGATTTCTGGTGAATCAGATCCATTTATGAGATCTAGGAATGTTTATTTTGCTGCTAATGGTTTAAAACCATATACAACTCATTATCATTATCTTGATAGTCAGCAGTTAGATATATTCCCAAGATTGATTGAAATTGAAATGGATTCTGGTACATTCACTGTTGGTGAGCATGTAAGAGTATATTATCAAGGTGAGTGGATTGGATATGTTAATGCACAGAAACCAAATTGGAAGTTTGGAGATCAAACAAGTCCTGCTATTGCTGCTGGATTGGGTTCTCCATCAACACTTGTAGAGAAATATACAGTTGATCCTTATGATAGATCCAGACCTGCTCCATCTGATAGTTATTCACCAACATCTAGATTGTTTAATGCAGGTGTTAGAAATTTAGCACATGCAAAGGATGGATATTTTGGATATTGTGTTAAGGGTGCTACTCTTCAAGGTATGAGTAGTGGTGCAACTGCTACTGTAACTAGATGTGAATTAATAGCTGATAATTGGGGTGATATTTTAGGTGCATTCTGGATTAGAGATCCAAATACAACACCAAAACCACCAACATTAGTTAGATCTGGTGCTAAGACATTTAAAATTACTGCTGTCCCACCAGGAGTTACACCATTACCAGGAAGTGCAACATTTGGTAGTACTGCTCAGGGTTCTTATAGTGGACATGGATCTATTCTTACACAAGATACAGATACTGTTTCTGTAAGAAATCCACCCCCACCAGCAGATAGACCTGATGAAGTTTGGACTGAAACTGATATTGATAGAAGAGTTCAGACTGTTTATAGGGATCCTCTTGCACAATCATTCACAACACCAAAAGGTGGTGTATTCTTAACTTCTGTTGATGTTTACTTTGCATCAAAAGATCCTAGTGCGAAGATATTCTTTGAGGTAAGAGAAGTTGAATTAGGAACACCAACTAATTTCCTTGTTCAAGATTTTGCAGAAGTTGCATTAAATCCAAATGATATTCAAACTTCTACTGATGCCTCAGTAGCAACTAATATTAAACTTCCTTCACCATTGTATCTTGAAGGTGAAAAAGAGTATGCAATTGTATTCTTAGCACCATCATCAGATCTTTATGAGATGTGGTGTGCAACAATGGGTCAAAAGACCGTTAAGACTGCAAATCTACCAGATGTTCAGAATGTTGTTGTTTCTAAGCAATATATTGGTGGTAGTTTATTTAAATCACAAAATGGTACTATTTGGACACCAAGTCAGTATCAAGATTTAACATTTACTCTGTATAATGCAGAATTTGTTCAATCTGGATCATTAACATTCTACAATACTCCAATTCTTCCTCGCGATGTACAAAGTCATGGATTAATCGATAATCCAATTAAAGCTTTACCACGTAAAGTTAAAGTTGAGATTGCTGATGCTGATGGTAGAGCAGATGATTTGGCACCAGGTACAAGAGTTAGTGATGGTGCTATAACTGATGAAGATCAGGATAGTATTACGGGTGTTGTAGAAAGAGTTGGTGCAGCAATAGTTGGCAATCCTGATGTAACAGTAGGTGGTTCAGGATATGATACCTCTACAAATGGTGTTGCACTTTATAATATAACTGGTAATGGATCTAATGCTCAGGGTAACGTAACTGTTTCTGGTGGTAAAGTTACTGGTGTAACAATTACTAATGCTGGAAAAGGATATTCTGTTGGAGATCAGTTAGGAGTTACAACTGCTGGTATGACACCAAAACAGGGATCTGATGCAGTTCTTACCATAACTAATATTAATAATAAAATTGATACTTTATATGTTACTGATGTTCAAGGTGAGAAGTTTACTAATACTGCTCAGTTAATTACCTATAATAATTCTGGTGCTAGACAAACTTTACAGTCAACTGCAAGTGGTAATCCAATATTAACTATTAGTAGTGATTCTACTGTTCTTAGTGATCTTAATACAGGAAATGTTTTTGAGGTTACTCAATATAATCATGCACATCATGGTGCAAATAATAAGATTAAGATTGAGGGAGTTCAACCAGATAGAGAAGGATCTCAGTCAACTGCTGCTTGTGGTGTAAATGATACATCTGTATCAGTTGCAAGTACGACTCCATTCTCTACTTTTGAAGGAATTTCAACTTCTATTGGTTATGCTCAACTTAATAACGAAATCGTTCATTATACAGTTGGTACTAATTTATTGACACTTAATACAAGAGGAGTTCATGGATCTGCAAAGATTCCACATGCATCTGGTTCTGTCATTGTTCCTTATGAAGCAAATGGTTTCTCTTTGACTGGTATAAACTCAACACATACATTACCATCTAGTGGTGTTCTAAGAGGTGCTACTACTATGGATAAGTATTATCTAGAAGCTCCTAGAACAGGAACTAGAACAAACGGAAAAGTTCAAGTTAGTTTTGCAGGTGAAAGAAGTTTTGGTGGAAAATCTATTATTGGTGGTGCTCCAGGTGGACTTGGAATATCTCAAAACCATCAATTTAGTTCACTTGAACCTAAGTTTAATATTATTACACCAGGAAAAGGAACATCTGTTAGTGCTAACATAAGAACTATAAGTGGAACTAGTGCTGGTGGTAATGAAGTTTCATTTATTGATCAAGGATATGAACCTGTATCTTTAAATAAGGTCATTCATTTTTCAACACCAAGAATGGTTGCATCTCAATTAAATGAGGCAGAACAATCAACATTATCTAATTTACCCAAGAATAAATCACTATCATTGAGAGTAGATTTTAAATCATCAGATACAAATCTATCTCCTGTTATGGACATTCAGAATGCATGGTTTGTTCTTTCTAGAAATAAGATTAATAATCCTATTGATGATTATGCTATTGATGATAGGGTTAATAAATTGACTGGTGATCCACATGGATCTATATTTGTTTCTAATAGGGTTAATTTAAAGCAACCTGCAACTTCATTACAAGTTTATATTGGTGCAAATAGACCAGCCGCTGCTGATTTCAGAGTTTTATATAAACTATTCAAAGCAGATTCTAGTGAAATTCCACAATCATACGTATTATTCCCAGGTTATAGTAATTTGGCTGATGATGATGGTGATGGATTTGGTGATAGAGTTATTGATGCTAGTAAAAATGATGGCAGTGCAGATTCACAAGTTATTGCAAATGTATCAGGTGAATATTCAGAATATCAGTTTACTGCTGATAATCTAGATCAATTTGATGGATTTGTTATTAAGATTGTAATGTCATCAACTAATGAATCTGAACCAGTTAAGTTTAAAGATTTTAGAGCATTAGCATTAGCATAATTATGGATAATATGAATTTAATCCCTGTTGAAGGTCATAAAAACCTATACAGGGATGGTAAGACAGGAGCTATTGTTAATGATGATTCTACTGGTTATTCTCAATATATGAGATTAAAAAACCAAAAATTATCAGAAAAACAGGAATTAGATAGACTTAGGGAAGATATTGATGAGATTAAATCTTTACTTAAGGAGTTGGTTAAAAATCCTAGTTAAGGTAAATATAAATATATAAAGATCCTGAATTGCTTATATCGATATGCCATCAGAAATTAAAGTCAGAG
>MDSZ01206899.1_pt1 | contig 11276 bp, 14 predicted proteins | sample 811201 | NCBI WGS metagenome assembly MDSZ01 (sample SAMN05326647, study PRJNA326480) | marine metagenome | isolation source: seawater | place: Indian Ocean: North | collected 2010 | reverse complement strand
AAGTGTCAATGTTCCACCTCCAAGCTGTTTAATGGCTAAATAAAAGCTTATTCTTGTTCTTGAACTAGCTTTTTCAAACATTTGTACTAGCATTTTACCTTTAAGAGGCGATCCTTTGTCTGGCTCCAAAGTGTTTAATTTTTCTCTTTTTTTTTTTCTTTGTTTTGCGTCAATAATTATTTTTCTAAGATCTTTACCAGGAATATCTTTTAAGTTTATAAAATGTCTCATTTTTGTTTTAATTCTTTACATACATTTTTAATTATCTTTAGAGCTAATTCAATTTCACTTTTCTTAACATTTAATGGTGGAAGTAATCTAACAACATTTTCCGAAGCTCTTATTGTTAATAACTTTTTATCCATCAATTTATTTATAAAATTTGTTTGATCATGATGTAATTGTAATCCAATTAATAAACCTAATCCTCTTACCTCTTTAATTATTTCTGGATAATTATTTTTTATTATGTTTAATTTTGAAATAAAATATTCTGACATCATTTTTACATTATTCAGTAAATTATTATTTATTTGATCCAAAACAGCATTACCAACTACCATTGCAAGTGGATTTCCCCCAAATGTTGAACCATGGGTTCCTGGGATCATTGCTTTAGCAATCTTTTTGGTCATTAAAACTGCACCTAAAGGAAAACCTCCTCCAATCCCCTTAGCAATCGGAACAATATCTGGTTTAACTTTTGCATATTCAAATGCAAAAAATTTTCCAGATCTACCAATCCCACATTGAACTTCATCAAGAATTAAAAGAATTCCTCTTTTGTTGCATAAATCTCTTATCGCCTTAATACACCAACTAGGTATTACTTTAATTCCACCTTCTCCCATTACTGTTTCGATCATAATGGCAGCTGTATTTTTATTTATTAATTTTTTTAATTTTTTATGGTTTCCAAACTCAAAATGGTCAAATCCAGGAACTTTTGGTCCAAATCCTTGTGTCATTTTTTTGAACCGCTAGCATGAATTGCTGCAATTGTTCTTCCATGAAAGGAATTTTTAATACATATTATTCTTGTTTTGTGATCTTTGCCAATTGAGTAAAAATATCTTCTTGCAGCTTTAATTGCAGCCTCTGTAGCTTCTGCACCACTATTTTGAAATATTACAGAATCTGCAAATGTTCTTTTAACTAATCTTTTTGCTAATTTTTCACCCTCTGGAATTTCGAAAGCATTAGATACATGCCAAATTTTATTAGATTGTTTATTTATTGCTTTTATTAAATGTTTATTAGAATGACCTAATGAGTTTACCGCTATTCCTTGAACAAAATCTAAATATTTCTTTTTGTCTGATGTATAGACAAAACTACCTCTGCCTTTTGTAAATGATATTTTTTTTCTTTTATAATTTTTTGCTAAAGCGCTCATATTTATTTATATTTTTTTTTTTTTGTTTCAAAGACAAAATTTCAACCTATAGTTATATATTCAAAAAATAATTGTTGAAAAATTTGAAATAAAACTTGTTTTATTGGTTTTATTGCAAGATGATGTTATTAATTAATTATTTTATACCAAATATAGTGTAATGAGCTGGACAGAAGAAAAAGTCAACAAATTAAAAGAATTATGGGGCAAAGAGCATACAGCGAGCCAAATAGCTGAAATTATTGGGGGTGTTTCTCGAAATGCAGTAATTGGAAAAGCCCATAGATTAAATTTATCTTCCAAAGTAAAAACTAAAACAAGATTTCAAATAGCAAAAAAAAACAACAATCAAAATGAATTTAAATTTAAAGGTAGAAGAAGTAAGTTCAAATCTCTTTTACTAGATGGAAACTTTGAGCATGCAAAAAATTTAGATTTAGAAGAATTAACTGAAGATACTTGTAAATATATGGAGGGAAATCCTGATGAGAAAGACGCAAAATTTTGTGGTAGAAAAAATGTTGAAAAATTTTCCTACTGTCCGTTGCATTTAATGATTGTTTTTCAGCCAAAAGGAAAGAAGGAAGAGAATATAGATAAAGACGAAGAGGTACCAAAATTTATAAAGAAAAAAATTAAATCTGCTTAATCTAATAACTTTTTTTTAGCTTTCTCATACTCTTCTTCACTTAAAATTCCATCCTCCTTAAGTTTATTTAAATTTAAAATTTCATCAGATATGTTTTTTCTATTTATATTAACTTCACCAGCATCTTGTATTTGATTAATATTGTCAGGACTGTCTTCTCCTTTATCATTAATATTTCTTCTTGCTTCGATTCCCATGCCTATAGGTTTTGCAGAAATATAAATTACTGCAAGAAGTAGAGCTATACAAATTCCTATTACCAAGTAACTAGTCATTATATTTAATTTGTCGTTTTTTTTGCAAATTGTCCTCCAGTTCTCCAATTATAACTGTATTTATCTATCTCTATATTAAATTTTTTATTTGCTTCAAAGCCTAAATCAAAATTTGTTTTGTAAATACCTGACTTAACATTATCGTATTTTAAGAGCTTAAGCTGATCTTCGGTTAATAAAGGATTTGGTAATAACTGTAAAATTTTTGCAGTTATTGATGCTAAGGGCCCAGGCAAAGGTAATAACAATCTTTTCTTTTGTATAGAACTTAATAAATTTAGAATAATTTCTTTAAAAGATAGTATTTCAGGGCCAATACATTCTAAAGTAAGACCAGAATAATCCTTTTCAATAATATTATAAATAATATCAACTATTTCACTCACATGAATAGGACTAAATTTTGTTTTACCATCATAATATAATGGCATAATTGGCAAACGACTTAAAAGCGTCATAAAGTTTGTAGTAAAATTATCGTCAACAGAATAAACGATTGATGGCTTAATAATTACAAAATTTTTGAAATTTTGCTTTATATTTTTTTCACCTTCTAATTTGCTCATAGCATATTTGCTATCAGTGGCACTTTCAATTCCAAGAGATGATAAATGAATAAATTTTTTTATTTTAAATTTATTTGCAATCTTTGATAACATGGTTGGAAAATCTGAATGTAATGTTTTAAAATGTTGATTTTTTGTTTCGTATAAAATTCCTATTAGGTTAATACATATGTCACAATTTTTTATTAAATCCTCAATCCTGTTCAAATTGAAATTACTTAACTCTACTAGTTCAAGGTAGCCAGGGTTTGCTTGAGTCTTTAAAATATATCCTGCACGATGAATATTTCTAGTAACTGCAATGATCTTGTAGTTATTTTTTGTTAAATTTCTTATTAGATTTCTTCCTATTTGGCCTGATGCACCGAAAAGTAGAATTTCTTTTTGTTTCATATATATATTCTTTCAAATGAATATTGATATTAAATTACACAGAGAAGATTTGCCAGATCAAATAACACTAGGTGACAATATTGCTGTAGATTGTGAATTTATGGGTCTTAATGTTGAAAGAGACAATCTTTGCTTAGTTCAAATTTCTACAGGAAATCAAGACGCACACATTATACAATTAAATAGACAAACCTATAATGCACCAAATTTAATAAAAGTTTTGTCAGATAAAAAAATCAGTAAAATTTTTCACTATGCTAGAGCTGATTTATTATTTATTAAAAAATACTTAGGAATAAATGTTGAAAATGTAAATTGTACAAAATTAATGAGCAAAATTGCGAGAAGTTACAGTGATAAACATGGTTTAAAAGATTTGATAAAAGAATTTACAGGAACTGATATAAGTAAGAATTTGCAGTCATCTGATTTTGGTGGAGAGTTATCTGAAAAACAATTACAATATTGTGCCAAAGATGTAATTTATTTGCACATAATCTATAATAAATTAAAAGAAATCTTATTAAGAGAAAATAGAGATATTTTATACAAAGATGCGATTAAATTTATTTATAGCAGAGTAAATTTAGATTTAGCATCATTTACATCTGATATTTGGTCTCATTAAATGCAAAACAAAAAAATAAAAAAAATTGGAAAAGATGTTATTAAATCAGAAATTGAAGCATTAATTAAACTTAAAAAATATATTAATGATTCTTTTAATAATGTAGTAAAAACGATTCTGAACTGCAAGTATGGAAAAGTTATTATATCTGGGGTAGGTAAAAGTGGTATAATAGCAAAGAAGTGGGCAGCAACTTTTTCATCTACTGGGACACCTTCATTTTTTTTAGATGCTGCGAATGCAAGTCACGGAGATATGGGTCAGATTACTTCAAATGACGTGTTAATTTTAATCAGTAACAGTGGGCAAAGTGAAGAACTAAAAAATATAATTCAATATTGTTCTAGGAATAGATACATAAAATTAATAGGAGTAACTTCAAAAAAAGATTCAATTTTATATAAAAATTCAGATGTCAAATATTTAATGCCATCAATTAAAGAAGCTGGAGTAGGAAATATTATACCCACCTCATCTACTACAGCACAATTAGCTTTAGGTGATGCAATAGCGATAGCATGTATGAATTATAAAAATTTCACAAATTTCGATTTCAAAAAAATTCATCCAAGCGGATCTCTTTCTATTAGATTAAAGACCGTAAATGATTTAATGATTACAGGTAAAAACCTACCTTTTGTGAATGAAAATATAAATATGAAGACAGCTTTGAAAATAATCAATAATAAAAAATTAGGAGTTTTGATAATTCAAAAAAAAAATGGTGATACGGTAGGTATAATTACAGACGGCGATCTAAAAAGAATAGCACAGAAATACAATAAATTTCATAATCTTGAATTAAAAAAAGTTATGAAAAAAAATCCTATAAGCATAGAAAAAGAAACATTGGCTGCATCAGCATTATCGGTAATGAATTCTAGGAAAATTACATCTTTATGTGTTCATAATAAGAAAAAGACTAAAAAGACAATTGGTATAATTCATATGCATGATATTTTAAGATCAAATATTAGTTAATGTCTATCAAATCATTGATACAAACTTTGCTGTTCTTGCTAATTGTATTAATAATAGGAGGAATTTACTATCTGTATTTTTATAAATCTCCAGAGAGTGATACTAGAATTTCCAATAATGAACTAGGAAAGATAACTAACGATCAATCTACAAAAAAAAATACTGTTGATGAGGAAATTTTAAAAATCATTACAAAGGAAAATAAAGATTTTAAAAAACAAGAAAATATAAGTTTATATGTCGTCAGTGAAGAGAACAATATTGAAAAAAAAGAAATTAATATAGATGAAAGTCTCAAAGATGAAAATTTAAATAAAAATGCTTCTACTGAGGAAGTAAATAATTTAACCAAAGAAATTGAATATACAACTACAAATAAAAATGGAGATGTCTTTAAACTATTTGCAGATTTTGGTAGAACGAACATTGAAAATTCAGATATTTTAGATCTGGAAATTGTAAACGGAACTATAAATTCAAAAGAAAGATCCACCATTTACTTATCTTCTAGATTTGCTAGTTATAATTATAAAAACCAAAATTCTAAATTTTTTGAAAACGTAAAAATTAATTACGATAATAAAATAATAACATGTGATAATCTTGATTTAAATATTAGTGAAAATATTGCTGTTGCTTATAGTAATGTTATAATTAAAGATGAAAGTTCTATAATGAAAGCTCAAATAATTACATTGGATATTATAACAAAAGATATAAATATAAATTCTAGTGATAAAATAAAAATAAATACTAATTATAATTAATGGCATTAATAAAAAAATTTAGAATAAAAAGTTTTAAAAAAGACGAGACAATTGTCGAACTCAGAAATACATCTGTTTTTTATAACAAAAGACAAATATTAAATAATTTAAATCTTAATATAAAAAAGCAAGAAATTCTCGGTATGTTAGGACCAAACGGTGTGGGTAAATCAACTATATTTAATTTAATTACAGGTTTAAAAAATCCTAATCATGGGGAAATTATAATTGAGGGCATAAATGTTACAAATTTGCCAATAAATGAAAGATTTACAAAATTTAAACTTGGATTGGTACCTCAATACGGAGGCTTAATTCATGATCTTAGTTTATTAGATAATTTGAAATTAGTTTCAGAAATTCACATAAAGGAAAAGGAATTAAGAGCACAAAAAATAAATAAAATAATTTCTCAATTTGAATTTGAAGCATTATTAAACATTAAAGCAAAACACTTATCAGGAGGTCAAAAAAAAAAATTAGTCATAGCAATGGCGTTGATAAATGATCCAAAAATATTGCTTCTAGATGAACCATTTGCCGCTCTAGACATTCTTACGATAAGAATGCTTCAAGAAATAATTCTAAATTTACAATCCACTGAAGAAATATCGATAGTTATTTGTGATCATCAAGCTAGAGATTTGCTTAATTGTGTAGACAGAGCAATTATTTTATCTAATGGTAAAATAATCGCTTCAGGTAGTCCAAATGAAGTTATAACTGATAAAGCAGCAAAAACTCAATATTTTGGAGATGAATTTAATATAAACTAATTCATCTATGGAAAATATTTTAAAAATTTCAAAAAAAATAACCCCATTTAATAAAGAATTAGAAATTAGTGGAGATAAAAGTATATCAATAAGATGTGTATTATTGGCTTCTCAAGCAGTTGGGATATCAAAAATTTATAATCTGCTTGAGTCTGAAGATGTTATGAGCGCTCTACATGCTATTAAAAAACTAGGTATAAAATATAGAAAATTTAGAAATCATTACAGCATTTATGGTTTTGGTATAAATGGTTATAATCCAAAAAAAAATATCAAAATTGATGCAGGAAATTCGGGTACATTGGCAAGATTAATCTTGGGTCTCTTAGTAAATTCCAAAAGAAAAATTAAAATAATAGGAGATAAAAGTCTTTCTAAAAGAGATTTTTCCAGAGTAACAGAACCATTAAAAAATTTTGGTGTAAATATAAAAATAAAAAAAAAAAATTTACCAATCACTATATTGGGAACAGAGTTTTTAAGGCCGATCAATTATACAGAGAAATTGGGAAGTGCTCAATGTAAGAGTTGTATAATGTTAGCTTCAATTAAAACACCAGGAATAACAAAGATAAAAGCAAAAAAATCTAGAAATCATTCAGAACTACTTTTTAAAAGTTTAAAAATTCCAATAAAAACGATAAGTAAAAAAAGCAATGATTATATTGAAATTAAAGGTCCTTCAAATTTTAAAAGTTTTAATTATAAAATTCCTGGAGATATTAGTTCAAGCGCTTTTTTCATTGTATTAACTTTATTATCTGAAAAATCTAAACTTTATATAAAAAATGTAAATATTAATGATTCTAGAACCGGTGTTATTAAAATACTTAACAAAATGAATGCTAAAATTTCATACAAAAATAAAAAAATATATAAAGGTGAATACATTGGTGACATATTGGTTAAGAGCAGAAATAAACTTATAGGAGTTAATTGTCCAAAAAGTTTAAATAGTGCAGCAATTGATGAATTTTTAATAATATTTTTAGTTGCCGCAAAAGCAAAAGGCATTTCAACTTTTAGAGACTTGAATGAATTAAATAAAAAAGAAAGTCCAAGATTAGATATTGCTCTTAAATTTTTAAAGATGATAGGCATTAAATACTTAAGAAATAGAGATAATATAAAAATATATGGTAACCCAAATTTAAAACTGAATGGAAATTATATAATAAAAAACTTTAGAAAAGACCACAGAGTATTTATGATGTCTTGTGTAGCTGCATTATCATTCGGAGGAAAGTGGATAATTCATGACAAAGATTCTGTAAGAACGTCCTTCCCTAGTTTTTTTGAAAAATTAAAAAAACTTGGTGCTAAAGTATGATAAAAAAAAGGAAAAATATTATTACTGTAGCAATAGACTCTCCCGCAGCTGCTGGAGCAGGAACTCAAGCCAAATATATAGCTAAAGAATTTAAACTATTATACTTAGATACTGGCAAAATTTATCGTTTGATTGGAAAAATGAGAATTGATAATAAAAAAAAATTCAATTTAGATTTAGTAAGAAAAAAAATAGGCAAAATAAAACTAGTTGACTTAAATAAAAAAAACCTATTATCAGATAAGGTTGCAATATCTGCAGCAATTGTCGCAAAAGATAGGAAAATAAGACAAATGGTTAAACAATTTCAATTAAATTGTGCATATAGACCCCCAAGTAATTTCTCAGGTTCAGTTCTAGATGGAAGAGATATAACCTCTGTGATAATGAAAGACGCAATGTTTAAATTTTATATAACAGCTAGTTTAAAAGTTAGAGCAAGAAGGAGATATTACGAATACAGAGAATTAAAAAAAAAAATCTCTTATAAAGATGTTCTAAAAAGCTTAAAAAAACGTGATTATTTAGACAAAAATAGACGTCATAGTCCCTTAAAAAAAACCAAAGATTCAATCTTGATTAATACTAGTAAATTAAGTAAGAAAGCGTGCTTTTATAAAATTAAAGCAATAATGGAGAAAAAAATAAATATTAATGGAAATTTTTAAGGATTTAAAATCACCTGCAAATCAACAATTCGAAAAGCTCTTAAACTCACAACTATCTAAAAATAAAATTGAAGAAGGTAAAATAATTGACGGTAAAGTTACAAAAATAACAGAAAAATTTGTTTTTGTGTTTATTCCAGGTCTTAAAAGTGAGCCAATCATAGACATTAACGAACTAAAAATGATTGGATTAAAGGATTCAATAACAGTTGGTGGTAACATTCCTGTATTGTTGGAGAAAATTGAGGACAGAAATGGAGAAGTCGTAGTTTCTGCAATAAAAGCCCAAAAAATCAAAGGTTGGTACAAACTTGAAAAAGCCTATGAGGAAAATGAGTCAATTATGGGAAAAATAACAACCAAATGTAAAGGTGGAGTAATCGTAGAACATATCGAAACTGGGTCTTTAATGTTTTGCCCAGGATCACAAATTAGTGACAAACCATTAAAAAATATTGATCACTTAATTGGAGTTGAACAGAAGTTTGCAATAATTAAATTAGATAAATTGAGAGGTAACGCTTGTGTTTCACGTAGACAGATTGTGTCTTCAAATAAAAGGGAAGATAAAGCAAAGATAATCGAAAAATTTAAAGTTGGAGATATTATAAAAAATGCTGTGGTTAAAGGTTACAGTTCGTTTGGTTGTTTTTTTGAAGTTAACAATGAGATAGATGTTCTCGTACATATTCAAGAAGTTTCATATTCTAGAGTTAACCATCCTGATGAAATATTTAATATTGGTGAAAAACATGATTTAAAGGTAATATCCATTGACAAAGAAAAATTGCAAATTGGTTGCTCAATAAAACAACTTTCTCCCGACCCGTTTGAACACATTTCGAATTACGAAATTGGAAAAAAATATAAGGTTAAAGTTGATAAAATTACTGAATATGGTTGTTTTTGCTCTTTAGAGCCAGGATTAAGCACTCTTCTTCATAGTAGTGAGATGAGCTGGACAAAAAGAAATATAACACCAAAAAAACTGTTTAAAATTGGAGATATGATTGATTGTGTTATTACAGAAATAGATAAAGAAAAAAGACGTATCGCAATTTCTCATAAACTAACAATTGATAATCCATACCAAGTTTTTATGGACAAACACCCAGTAGGTAGTGACTTAGAAGGAGTTGTATCAAACTCAAATGATTATGCTCTTTATGTAAAACTTGATGGTTTTGAAATTGACGGATTTCTACACGCTAACGATCTGAGTTACACAAATAACAGCGAGGAAGAGCTTAAAAAGTACAAAAAAGGTGACAAACTAAAAGTAAAAGTATTAGAAATTAAAAAAGAAGAGCAAAAAGTTAGAGTGGGTTTAAAACAGCTAGGTAATGATCCATTCAACTGGTTCAAGGATAAAAAAGTAAACGATGTAATCACCGTACAGGTTGTCTCGACTGACAATAAGGGTCTGACTGTTAAACCTGAAGGTTGTGAATTAGAATTTGTTATAAAAAAATCAAATATTGCTGTAAATGCATCTGATGCAAGACCTTCTAGGTTTGTAGGAGGAGAAAGAATTGATGCCGCAATATCGGAGCTAAATATAGAAAAAAGAAAAGTAAATTTAAGCATAAAGCTACTTGAAGAATTACAAAATAAAGAAGCTGTTACAAAATTTTCAAGTCCTTTGAGTGGAAAAAATCTGCCATTTTCATCTTTATCTGAAAAGCTTGATGATAAAAAAAAAAAGGATAATGAGTAAATAGTTGTCTACAAAAAAATCAGAAATAATAAGAATTCTTTCTAATAACTATCCAAATTTTATACAAAAAGATTTAAAAAAATTAATTGATATATTTATTTCAGAATTAAAATATTCTTTAAAAAGACATGAAAGAGTTGAATTAAGAGATGTATTTTCACTAGAGCCAAGACTAAAAAAAGCAAGGTATGCGAGAAATCCAAAGACTAATGAAAAAATTTATGTGAAAGAAAAATATTCGATACTTTTTAAATCATCAAAGATGTGGACAAAAAAAATAAATGAAAAAATTTAAAATATTTATTGCCTGTGATAGTCAAAATGTAAAACAGATAGAAAAAATTTTAAAAGAGACGAAACATAATGATATTAATTTTGGATATAAATTTGGACTAGAATTTTTAAACTCTAAAAATGGAAGAATATTTATATCAAAATTGAAAAATAAAATAATATTTGGTGATTATAAATTGTCAGATATTCCAAATACATGTGCGGCAGCAATCAAAGCTGTAAGAGATTTAAAATTTAATTATATAACTATCCACACTAATTGTGGTTTAGATGCATTAAAAGCTGCAAAGAAAGTTGCAGGCAAAAGTAAATTGATTGGTGTTACAACTCTTACATCTTTAGATAAGACATCACTTAAAGAAATTGGATATAATAATAATTTACAAAAAGTAATACTAAATCAAGCTAATCTAGCAAGAAAAGCAAATTTGGATGCAATAGTATGTAGTCCTAAAGAAGTTAAGCTTGTAAAAAAAGTTTTTAAAAAAGAAATTATAACTCCTGGAATAAGATTTGATTCAAAAAAATATGATCAAAAAAGAGTTTTAACTCCGAGACAAGCTTACGAAAATGGTAGTGATTGGCTTGTTATAGGAAGACCAATAACTCAAGGGAACATCAGAAAGAATATTCAAAAATTAGTTGATCACTTATATCAATGAGCAGAGGTTTAAAAATTTGTGGGGTTTCTGATCCTAAAACTTTAAACTACATCCTAGATCACCCTCATCCACCAATGTTTATCGGATTTATAACAAATTACAAAAAAAGTAAAAGATTTGTTGAATATGAAAAATTAAAAGATTTGATTAATGTTGAAAAGAAAAATGTAAGTT
>MDSZ01088932.1_pt1 | contig 11276 bp, 11 predicted proteins | sample 811201 | NCBI WGS metagenome assembly MDSZ01 (sample SAMN05326647, study PRJNA326480) | marine metagenome | isolation source: seawater | place: Indian Ocean: North | collected 2010 | reverse complement strand
TCCGTGTCTTAAGACAAAGTACCATTGGCGCTGAAAGGCTTGACTTCCGAGTTCGGAATGGGATCGGGTATTACACTTTCGCAATAATCACCAGGCAGCATCTTTTACTTAAAAAAAGTAAATTAGTAAAGTAGAAAAATATTATTTAATATTAACTTTTAGTTTTTAATGACTTTCTACTCCACACCAAAAAAGGCAGATTTAAGATTAGCGCTATATTAAGCCAATTATTAAATACATTTCCAGTTGGAACTAGTGGCCAAAGATATATGATAATAGCTGAAAGAATACAAATTTCAAAATCAGTAAAATAATATTCGCCTTTTAATCTCAATATAAAATGTTTAAAGACATATATGCAGAAATAAGTAAAAGTAGAAATTAAAAATAAAAAACCAATAAGTCCTGTCTCGGTTAAAATTTGAAGGTAAGTATTGTGAGGGTGGCTAGTACACATTTTTTTTTCATCCACATAATATCTTTGGTCATGACAAATATTTCTAAAGTTTTTCACTCCTACTCCTATTATTTTATTATCCAAAAACATTTTATATGCTGAAATATATATATCGTTGTGAGCTTTTGAAAAAATATAAGTTCTTTCTTTTTCTGGTGAGTCATTTTTTACAATATTCATATCGCTTATAGTTCTATCAAAAATTCTTTCTTTAGCAGTAGGATTAATAAAACTTATTGTTATAATTAAAAAAATACTTCCTAAAAGAGTTATCAGTCTAAGCTTAATTAGATTTTTAGAAAACAATATAACAAATATTGCAGATAAATTTATAAAGAAAAAAGGAGCTCTATCTCCACTTATAAAAATTAATGCCTCTGATGATATGAACACTAATATAAGTAAATAAAAAAAGTAATTTTTTTTTTTTTACAATTAATAAAGACAAACCAAAAAATAATGGCCACAATCTACTAAGGTAACTTCCTAAAATTAATTCATTCCCAAAAAAACTTGATGTTCGATTAGATTTTTGCCACCCTAATATATTTTCTCCATTAAAATATTGATAAAATCCATCTAAAATTAGAGCTACAAAGCAAACTAATACACAATAAAAGAAATATTTTATAAATTTATCATCAAAATTTAAAAGAAAAACTATAGCAATTACAAAAACACCATATCTGAAATAAAAAAAAGAAATTTTGAAACTGTCAAAATTAAAATTATTGATCAAAGAGTTAAAAATTAAATAAATCCAAAAAATAGAGAAAAAATAAAAATATTTATTTTTAAAATATGAGAAATCTTTTTTTTTTATACAAAAAATTAAAAATAATATGCTGATTAATGAAATAGATAAATCACTTAGCAGAGGACCAGTAATTAAGAATAAAGGAATTAGAGAAAATAAAAAAGTTGGAAAATTATAGAAAAAAAATTTTTCTTTTGAGGTGCTGAAAATCATAATTTAATTATTATTAAGTTATGAATAATTTGCATAATTTTTTTTTAATTATTTAATTTTAATTATTTTATTATCTTTATTTTTTAAAATCGAAAGATTTTGCGAATATATTTTGGTAGATGATTGTTCTAAATAAATATGATCAATTAGTTCTGAATTTGATTTATAAGATTTAACAATTTTTTCTAATAATATCTTTACTTCATTAACCTGATTATTCTCCAATAAATCTTTTAATCTTTTTAAATCAATCTCTAATTGATCAAAAGGAATAAAAGGATCATCAGTTTTTTGAATTTTTAAATGATTTGTTTCTTGTGGATTGTCCCCAATTAATAATTCCTCATATAATTTCTCTCCTGGTCTCAATCCAATAATCTCTATCTCTATATCACCTTTTTTATTTTTATTATCTTTAACAGAAAAACCTGATAAATTAATCATTTTATAAACTAAATCTCGTATTTTAACACTCTCACCCATATCTAAAACGAACACTTCCGATTTTTTTCCCATAGCACCTGCCTGAATTACTAATTGGGCTGCCTCAGTTACAGTCATAAAGTAACGAGTTACATCTCTATGAGTTAAGGTAACTGGTCCTCCTTCTTTAATTTGCTTTTTAAATTTAGGTATTACCGAACCTGATGACTCTAATACATTACCAAATCTCACAATAGAAAAATTAGTAACTATATCCTCTGAACTTTTATAAATTCCCTGCATACAAAGTTCTGCAAGTCTTTTTGAGGCACCCATAATATTTGTTGGTCTTACTGCTTTATCACTTGATATTAATACAAGATTAGAAACTTTTTTGATTACAGAAGCTTTTACAACTGCCAGTGTGCTGAAAACATTATTTTTAACTCCTTCACAAATATTTTCCTCAACTAAAGGTACATGTTTATAAGCAGCAGCATGATATACTGTATTTACTTTAAAAATTTCAAAAATGGACTCTAGCTTTGCTTGGTCTTGAGCATTTGCAAGTAATGGAATAATTTTTAATTCTTTATTATAATTTTTTAATTCTTCATAGATCTTATAAAGAGAGAATTCATTTAACTCTAAAAGTAATAATTTTTTTGGTTTTAGTCTTGCAATTTGCCTAGACAGCTCTGATCCAATAGACCCACCTGAACCTGTTACAAGAACTGTTTTAAAATTTATATTTTTATTTAACAAATTAATATCAGGTTCAACTTGCTCACGGTTTAACAAATCTTCTATATTTAAATCTTTTATATCGGATATGGTTATCCTGCCATCAACTATCTGAGATACACTTGGTAAGGTCTTAACAATTAATTTATATCGACTTAACTTTTCTATAATTTGATTTCTTTTAACTCTACTTATTGTTGGCAATGCAAGAAAAATAATGCTGACATCTTTTTTTGTAATTAGATTTTCTAAATTTAATGGAGAATATATATTATAACCTAATAAAACCTGTCTGTGTAATTCTTTGTTATCGTCCAAAAAACCTACTGCCTTAAATTCAGGACTATTTTCTAATGAAATTACAAGTTGCCTACCTGCATCACCAGCTCCATAAACTAATATATTTTTTTTAATTTTAGATTTTGTTATGTTATGATTGTTATTTAATAAATATTTTACTCCTAATCTTGAACTAATAATTGCAAAAAATAATAACATGGGTTGAAGAATACCGATAGATCTTGGCACACCCTCTACACCGTATACCCCAATAACCAAAAAATATAATAAACCATAAACAAAAGAAGATGCCAATATTGTAAAAATAAGTGATAAACTTGTGTAACGAAATATTGTTCTATACAATCCAAATAACCAAAATATTGGTATAGATAATGCAACGGCTATCAAAGCAGGATAAAAATTGAAGTTTTTAAATAAAATAAATTGTTCCAATCTTAAAAAAAAAGCCAACCAAGTACAAAGAATACATAAACCAAAATCTGTTATAATGGCAATTATTCTTTTTGAATATCTATTCAGAGATAAAATGTTAACTGAAAATTCTTTAACAAAATTAAACATATTTAAAAAATTAATTTAATTTAATATCCATCAATATCTAACACTAATTATTTATAAATTGTAATAATTTCTATTTTAGCTAACTTTATTTTTCTCATTTATTTAAAAAAAATACAACTTTTTTGTATTTATAGGTTGTTTTCTAAATATTATTTAATATTTTTTTTTATAAATTTGAAATTTAAATTATATCTTCAATCACTTTTTTTAATATTAATAATTTTTTTTTATGCTGAGAATATTTTAAGGTATGGTTTATATCTAAAGCAATACTTGTTTCACCTAAAATTTTACAATTTCTTAATCTAGATTGTCTAGAATTAATTAATTTTTTGAAAGCTTTTTCTAAATATATTTCTGGGCAAGAACCAGCAAAACAATTAATTTTATTTTTACGTAATATTTTTATAATTTGATATCTAACTTTTTTATAATTTTTAATATCTGTATTGATAAAAAAATATAATCTATACCATGCAGATTTAATTTTTTTTGGTGGAAAATAACAGTAAAAATAATTTTCATATTTAGAAATTAAATCAAAATAAATTTTTGCGATCTTTTGTCTTTTTTCCTGAACTTTCTTTAAATTTTTAAGTTGTTCCAATCCTGCATAAGATTGAATCTCTGTTAATCTAAAATTTGTCCCAAAGTTATCTTTGTTATAAATAAATTTTTCTGATATTTTACTATTTTTTAAGTTTGTTCCATGATTAATATATTTTTTACAAAATTCATAAATTTGTTTTTTGTTTGTTGAAATTATACCTCCTTCTCCTAGTGTAGAAATAATCTTATCATTACAAAATGACCAAGTGCTAACGTCACCAAACGATCCAACTTGTATATTACCTATTGATGCTCCATGAGCTTGAGAACAGTCTTCGATTATTTTTATTTTTTTTTTATTTGAAAACTTTATTATATTATTTATATCACATGGTAATCCTGCTAAATGAACACAAATAATTGCTTTTGTTTTATCAGTTATTTTTTTTTTAATTTCATCTAATGAAATATTTTGAGTATTTATGTCTACATCAACAAAAACTGGCACATATCCAGTATTTACAATACATGATGCTGATGAGAAAAAACTTCGAGCTGGAACAATAATTTCAGATTTTTTGGGAAGATTTAAAGATCTTATTGCAACTTCAAGTGCTACAGTTCCGTTGCATGTAGCAATTGAATAATTGTTGCCAACAAACTTAGAAAACTTCTTTTCGAATTTTTTACCAAATGACCCAGTTGTATAATTTATATTACCTGATCTTAGTATTTTACTTACTCCTGAGATTAGATTTTTATTAAAATTTGGCCATTTTTTTTCTTGCATATTTAGCCGGAACTCCTTTCACAAATGAATTTGATTTTATATTTTTTGTTACCAAAGTTCCTGCTGCGATAAAAACATTATCTCCAATAACACAATTTTCAATTATTTTAGTACCTAATCCGATCCAACAATTTTTACCAACTTTAACATTCCCTGCCATAATTACACCAGGACATATATGTGTATGATCCAATATTGTGCAATCGTGATCTATAGAAGCATTTGAATTTATTATGCAGTTTTTTCCAATTATACTGTCAGTATTAATAAAACTTCCTTTCATAATTACACTTCCTTCACCAATTTTAGATCCAATGCTTGAATAAGATTTTGGATGAATTAGAGTTGTGAATTTAAACTGATTTTTTTTTAGTTTTTGATAATAATCTTTTCTAATTTTGTTATCACCAATAGCAACTATAACCTTGGAAATTTTTTTTTTGTAATTTTTTATTAATTTTTCGTCACTAATTACATCAAAAGTTTTATTGCCTACCTTGAATTTTTTTCTAACTTTATCAAAAAAATAAACTTTTTTTTTCTTAACTATATCAAAAATAGATTTTGCATGTCCTCCTGTACCCAAAATTGCTAATGTCATGATTAATCTAATATTTTTTCTACTTTGAAGGCCTCAGCATATTTCATAAATACTTGACTACCTCTGACTTTTGATAAATTAATAATACCTTCTTTTGACCTTGGGTGAGGAAATTTTTTTACTTGTGACTTGTACTTAAGAAAGGCTTTAACTTTATTATTTATATCAGATTTTTCTAAATTCACAAAATAATTTGGATTAAAAGATTTTTCATTCTCATTCCACTCTGTCTCAGAAAGTACCTCATAAGATAATATTTTTTTTAAATTACTTTTTTTATTCGTTCTCATAGAAACTTTTGCAGCTCTAAAAATTATTTTATGGTCCTCATGAATGTCATTTGCAGAGGGTATCAACGTAATTTCAGGATTAACATTCTTAACATATTTATCTATAATATTTGTGATTTTATAGATTGGATAATTACTTAAATTTAAAGCTGGTAAATTTTCAAAAAATAACTTTTTTGTTCCAATAAAGTTATTTGCAATATTTGACTCGTTTCTTATTTTTTTAATATCTTGTGGAGAATAAATCTCAGGCGCACCTTTATTTGCATTTGTCAAAATCAAAACATAAACATGATAATTTTTTTTTGAGTATTTTGATATAAAACCTCCACATCCTAAAATTTCGTCATCTGCATGAGGTGAAATAATTAATATTTTTTTTTTCATAATTAAATTCAAATAATTACAGAATTATATTGCATTATCAAATCATTTTGTGACAAAATTTTTTAACTCTCGATATGATGAATTTTTAAAATAATAATAATTACTCAATAATTGAGGATTTGTTTTTAAAAAATCTATTGATGAGTGCTATAGGTGTTTGAAATAAAATTTTAAAATAATTATATAAATTATAATTGTTAATGAACTGCATATCTAAATAAATTTTATCAGTTAATTTTCTTTTTTTACCGGTATAATTAATTTGTGAAAATCCAGTTATACCTGGTAAAATTTTTCTTCTTTTAGTTTTATAAGATTTATTAATTTTTTTTTCTATCATTTCTGGTAATGGCCTAGGACCAACAATTGACATATCTTTATTTAGAACATTTATCAATTGTGGCAGCTCATCAAGACTGGATTTTCTCAATAATTTTCCTAAGAAAGTTAACCTTAACTTTTCATTTTTAAATTCTATATTGTTCATTGTTCTAAATTTAAAAATATTAAATTTTCTTCCCATATATCCAACTCTTAATTGTTTATAAATTATTGGTTTTCCATTAAATATAAGAATAAGAAACGAAATTATTAAAATTATAGGCGAAAAAATTATCAATAATAAAAGAGAAATTAAAACATCAAAAATTCTGATTGATTGATTTATCATGCTTACAAATAAAAATAAAAAATTTTTATTAAATTTATCAAGTAGTTATAAAAATATCTGTATCACCTAAATAAATATCTTGGTTCAAAAATAATTTTTTTTGTTTTACATTAAAATTTTTTAAAAATCCAATTTTAATATTTATTAAACTTAACAATTTATAGTTAGAATTATTTAATTTATTTTTTGATAAAAAAATTAATTCATTTTGGTTTAATAATAAATAAGATAAATGTTTGGAAACTACCTCTTTAGAGCCAAAATGATCTAGGATTATATAATTTGAATCAGATTTATTTTTTTTATATTTTATAATGAAGAAACTCGTAAATTTTTTAAATTGAAATTTATTTATCCAGTATTCATTCTTTTGATATGCTATGTATCTTTTTTTAAAATAATCAAAATTTTTAAAAAAAAGATCATTTTTGTTATTTTTAATAAAACTTTTAAATGAGTTTAAATCATCTATTGGATAATTTTTTATTTTTTTCAATAATTTTTTTGATGATAAAGTTTTATATAAATAATATTTCTTTTGAATGATTTTTTTTTTTTCTATACCAAAATTTGAATAATTATTTTTATTTGGCCACATAATTACAAAATTTGCTTTTTTTGAAATTTTAGTTTTAACCTTTTCTAGTAGATTTGAAAATATTCCAATCCCTCTATATTTTTTTAATACCATGCTAGAATGTCTTGAAAAAATTTCTCTATTATTATTTAATTTAATTGAGACCATTCCAACATTTGCAATTAGTTTAGATGATAGAAAGGCACCATAACAAAAAGACGACCTATTATTAAAATATCTCCATTTATAAAATTTAAAACTAATATTTCTTTTAAAACATAAATAGAACAGTTTTTTAAATTCTGAATAATCAGAAATTTTTAATTTTCTATAAATCAAATTTATATCTTTTAATTTAGTAATCACTAACTTTGCTTTAAATAATTTTTTATTATTTTGTATATTTTAAAATTAATTTTTTGTTTAGAAAAACTTTCGTCTATTGAATTATATGCATTAAGTCTCATTTCATTAAAATAAATTTCTTCTAAGTTAAGAAAATAAATTTTATTAGGAACTTCTTTATATGAGTTAACAAAATAACCATTAAAATTGTCTTTGATTAGATCATTATTACCTCTAATATTATAACAAATAACTGGCAATCCTTCGGTAAGAGATTGCATAACTGCAACAGGTAACCCCTCTCTCTTGCTTAAATGCAATAATAGATCGAAATTTTTAATTCTATTCTTCAAGTTTATATCAAATTTATTAAATGAAATGTTGGAAAGTTTTTTTTTTATTTTAATTAAATTAAATTTATAAGAATTGCCATAACCATAACATGCTATTTTTATTTTCTGGCTTCTTAAAATTTCAGCTAATTTTAATATATCCAAATATCCTTTTTCTTTTTTATATGCTGCTATAACCAAAATTTTTTTAATTTCCCTTTTTTTTTTAATTTTTGTTTTATTTTTTTTTGATAAGTCTAAACCCACTCCTTTAATTTTATAAAATAGAGCTTTTTTAGAAAGATTTTTTTTTACGTAGTTATAGTCTTCACTATTGATCGTGATAAATATATCGGTTGAAAAAGACAAAATTTTTTCAATAATTTTTAAAAAAAAAGCCTTAAAAAAATTTGTTGATGAAGTGAATCTAAAACCATGTACAAAATAAATTATTTTTAATTTATTAAAAAAATTAAATATTCTGAATAAATGTGACGCTGCAGGTGTATGTAAGTAAAATATCGATGATGGGTTTTTTTTTGTTATTTTATTTATTTGATTAAAAATTTTTAAGTATTTAAAAAAATTAAATAAATCTATTTTTTTTGCTGGAAAATCAATTCTATGTTTTAAATTATTTTTAAAATCTAACTTTTCTATATCTGAGCATGCAACTTCAACTTTAAAACCTTTTTTTATTAAATAATCTGCCTGAGATTTTAAAAAAGTATTAAATGTAATTGATTTTGAGCAAATAAAAAAAATTTTCATCTAAAAAGTCCAACTCTCTAGATATATACTTGCCATTTTTTTAATTGAGTAATTTTTTTTAATTTGTATTCGCGAGTTTTTTTTAAGAGTTTTCCAATACTCTTTTTTATTTTTGAATATTTCTATACTTTTCTTCAAACCATTTTTGATTGTTTTAGGATCATTATCCTTAATTAAAAAACCATGATTTTTTATAATTTTTTTTGCACAACCAGCATCACTTGATAAAACTGGTGTCTTACAAAGCATAGCTTCTGCTATTACATTTGGAAATGACTCTGAGTGAGAAGTTAATAATAATAAATCTATGCCATTATAAAATTCTAATAAATTTTTTTGTTCTTTTAAAAATATAACTTTATTTTTAATTTTCAAATCTAATACAAAATTGTACAACTCTTTATTTAATGAATTTATATTTTTACCTACCATGTAAAAATAAATATTATCAAAATTTTTTATAATATTTGAAAATGCCAATAACATCGAATAAATATTTTTTTGTTTAGCATATCTTCCTGCAAACCCTAAAATAATATCTGACTTATTGATTTTACATTTTTTTCTAAAATTTAAATTTAAATATTTTGACGGATAGTATGTTTTGTCACTGTATCCATTGTATATAAGTGTAGTTTTGATTTTAGAATAAAAGTGTTGATTTTCGTGAAATTTTATACTCCTTTCAGAGCAATAAATTATTTTTTTTGGTACGATTTTTGAAAAAAGTCCACAGAGAAAAGATATAAAAATTGTAGTTTTTTTTGAAATTTGAAAGTTAAGTTCTGAGTGTCTTATATTCCAAAATATTTTTTCATAAAATATTTTTGGAAGAAATATTGTTAAAAAATTTGAGTGATACATCCAGCTTTGAATAACATCAGGATTTTGTTTTCTAATAAAATTACGCAATTTTAGTATTTTTTTTATAAATTCAAAATATCTATTTTTTTTATTCCAAGCTAAAGAATAAACTTTAATACCTTTTTTTTTTAAATCATCCTCAAAATAACCATTATCAATTAAGGTAATAATAATAATATCTATTTTCTTTTTATATTTATTTTTTTGAAATTTGCATAAACGATATAAGTTTCCTTCTGCTCCACCTTTTTTTAAACTATTTATAATATGTATTATTTTCATAAAATAATTTAAAAATATTAAATTATTAATATTTAAGTAAAAGATATAATGATTAGTTTTTAATAGTCTATAAACATATTATGTATTATTTGTTTTTTTTAGAAAAATAAACCTTTTAATCATAGGTGCCGCTAATAATATGAACATAATAACAAACTTCGATCTATGTCTTAGAGCTGTACCAAAATTTCCAACTCCAACTGAATATACAACAAGATAACTCAATAATATAATTGTAATAATTCTCAAAACACGATCTTTCCAGATAACTTGTCTGTTGCGAAAAATTAAAAAAGACAAATAGAAATAAAGAAAAGCATCAAGCATACCAATAAGATGCGAATCTTTTTTGATATCCCATGGGAAAGGAGAAAAAACAAAATATATTGTTCTCACAGGAACTTTGTAAATTACTTCTATTGGAGAATTTATTTTTAACCACTCAGGCCAGGCTGCATCACCTCGAGTATTAATATTTGTTTTATGTAAAAGTCTATTAATATCAGTTGATGCCTCAAAACTGCCCAAATATGGGACCTTAATTTTATTTGAAACATATAATCCTGAAAGAACTACAAATAAAAGAAGGAAAATGAAAATTTTATAACTAAAATGAATTTTAGTGGGTGAAATAAATATTTTTTTAAAATTATGAAATCCAACTATTAAAACAAAGATTATTGCTCCAACAATAAAAGATCCATGAAAGAAAATTGCTCCTGTAAAACCAGTCAATGCTATAAAAACTGATTTTAAATTATTTTTTTTAACCCAAAATACGCAACCATATAGAGCGATTACAAGAAAAAAGCTTATATATGCCTCTTTCATCGTCAAAGATGAGTATAAAATTAATGATGGAAATAAAGCCATAAACCAGCCAGCTTTTTTTGCAATTTGATTATTCCAAATTATCGTTGCAATTTTCCACCCTAAAAAAACTGTAAATATTCCAAGTAATAAACTTATAGATTGTGCCATAAGCATACTTCGACCAAGAAAATAATAGGGAATAGCAAGAATAAAACTAATAAATTGAGCAGATGGTCCTTCATAATAATTAAGTAAACTTGAAATATCCTTATGAGCTACCAATTCCTGTTCACTTAAATTGAATTTATCATCATAACTTACATATAAAGATTGTAACCATGCATGCCACTCAAATGATCTTGCGTCACCATCACTATCTGGCAAAGTAATTAAATAATGTCCCAATAAAATTATAAAAATTCTAATAGACAATGCTGTAAAAAGTATTCTAGAAACAGCTGGCCAACGCAAAGCTAAAAGTAACGTAATTAATGAAACAAATGCAATTGATGTAAAACCAAGTAGATCCTGCATTAGATTTATTTAC
>MDSZ01257953.1_pt1 | contig 11278 bp, 21 predicted proteins | sample 811201 | NCBI WGS metagenome assembly MDSZ01 (sample SAMN05326647, study PRJNA326480) | marine metagenome | isolation source: seawater | place: Indian Ocean: North | collected 2010 | reverse complement strand
TAAAAGGGTATCTAAAAATGTCCTTAAAGTTTTGAATGCTGCTGTTGCAAATGCAGAAAACAATAAACAATTGGATATTGATAAACTTTTTATAAAAGAAGCATATGTCGGCAAAAGTTTAAGGATGAAAAGATGGAGACCAAGAGCTAAAGGTAGAGCATCATCAATAATTAAACCTTTTAGTCGAATTACAATAATAGTTGAAGAAAGAAATAAAAAAGATAAGGAAACAAAATAATGGGTCAAAAAGTTAATCCGCATGGAATAAGATTAGGTATAAACAAAACATGGTCCTCAAGATGGTTTTCTAAATCAGAGTATACCAAATTGCTTCACCAAGATTTGAAAATAAAAAATTATGTTGAAAATAAGCTTAAAAACGCAAGTATTTCAAAAATAAACATTGAAAGAGCTGCAAAAAAATTAAGATTATCCATTTATAGCTCACGTCCAGGTATTATAATTGGAAAAAAAGGTTCTGATATTGAAACATTAAAAAATACTTTATCTAAAATGTCTAATCTAGAGGTGTTTCTTGATATCAAAGAAGTTAGAAAGCCAGAAGTTGAAGCTAAACTAGTAGCTGAAAATATTGCAAACCAATTAGAGAAAAGAATCTCTTTTAGAAGAGCAATGAAAAAAGCAGTTCAATCAGCAATTAGACTGGGTGCAAAGGGTGTAAAGGTTGTTTGCAGTGGTAGATTGGGTGGAGCTGAAATTGCTAGAACTGAAAAATATCATGAAGGCAGTGTACCTCTTCATACACTTAGGGGTGATATTGATTACGCTACAGCTGAAGCCGAAACTACTTATGGAATTTGTGGGATAAAGGTATGGATCAACAAGGGAGAAATTTTGTCCAAAGATCCATACGCAAGTGAAAAAAAACAGTTAGATCAAGGTAGTGTAAGATAATGAACATGCTTTCACCAAAAAAAACTAAATTTAGAAAACAATTCAAAGGACGTATCCATGGTAATGCCAAAGGTAATTATTCTTTGAATTATGGCAGTTACGGACTTAAAGCTCTTGAACCAGAGAGAGTTACCTCAAGACAAATTGAAGCTGCAAGAAAAGCAATTACAAGATACCTTAAACGTGCTGGAAGAATGTGGATTAGAATATTTCCAGATGTACCAGTTTCAAAAAAACCTGCTGAGGTTAGGATGGGTAAAGGTAAAGGTTCTATTGAATTTTGGGCATGTAGAGTAAAACCAGGAAGAATTATGTTTGAAGTTGATGGAGTAGATGTGAATGATGCAAAAAAAGCAATGACACTAGCGGCTGCAAAACTACCTATAAAATGTAAGTTTGTTGAGAGAAATATATGATAGATAAAAATACAAAGAAATTAAGTGATAGCAAATTAAAAGAACAGATCATTGGTTTAAAAAAAATATTATTGAATTTAAATTTCCAAAAATCTACTGGTCAGTTAGAAAAAACTCATCAAATAAGAAAAACAAAAAAAGATATTGCTAGACTAAAAATGCAAATTTCAAATAAAGATGGAGTCACAAATGCCTAAAAGATTATTATCTGGAACTGTTGTTTCATCAAACTCAAATAAAACAATAGTTGTAAATGTTACTAGAAGAGTTAAACATAAATTATATAAAAAAATAATCAGCAGATCAAAGAAGTATCACGCTCACGATGAAAATAATCAATTTAAAGTCGGTGATTTTGTATCAATTATGGAAACAAAACCAATATCTAAGCTTAAGACCTGGATTGCTTTACCACCTGCGGGAGAAAAAGTATGATTCAAATGCAATCAAATTTATTTGTTGCAGATAATTCTGGTGCTAAAAGAATTCAATGTATAAAAGTTTTGGGAGGTTCTAAAAGAAGATCAGCATCTATTGGTGATATTATTGTTGTGTCTATAAAAGATGCAATCCCAAGAGCAAAAGTTAAAAAAGGAGATGTTTATAAAGCAGTTATAGTTAGAACTTCAAAAGATTTTCAGAGATCAGACGGAACTACAATTAGATTTGATAAAAATGCCGCTGTTTTATTAGATAAACAAGAAGAACCAATAGCGACTAGAATATTTGGACCAGTAACCAGAGAACTAAGAAGCAAGAAGTTTATGAAAATTATAAGTTTAGCACCAGAGGTACTTTAATGAATAATAGAAAATTCAAGTTAAAAAAAGGTGATGAGGTTATTGTGATTGCTGGCAAAGACAAAGGGAAAACAGGAAAAATAATTAGAATGATCCCTAAAAAAGAGAAAGTTATTGTATCAGAAATCAATAAATATAAAAAAAATCAAAAGCCAGATAATAATCAGCCCGGTGGAATAATTGAAAAAGAGATGCCACTACACATATCAAATGTATCTTATTACGATGCAGAAAAAAAGAAGGGCGTAAGAGTTGGAGTTAAAATTGATAAAGATAAAAAAGTTAGATTTAACAAAAATAACAATAAGGTGATTAAATGAGTAGATTGCAAGAAGAATACAACAAATCTATAAAAACTGATTTAATGTCAAAGTTAAATCTCAAGAATATTCATGAAGTTCCAAAAATAGAAAAAATTGTCATCAATATGGGCATAGGCGAAGGAAAAGATGACTCCAAACTAATTGATAAAGCTGTAGAAGATCTCTCACTCATCACAGGTCAAAAAGCAATGAAAACAAAAGCAAGGAAAGCAATTTCAGGATTTAAGATCAGGGCTGGTATGCCATTGGGAGCTATGGTTACATTAAGAAATAAAATCATGTATGAGTTTTTAGATAGACTAATAAATATTGCAATTCCAAGAATAAGAGATTTTAGAGGACTAAATCCAAAAAGTTTTGATGGTAGTGGTAATTATTCACTTGGAATTAAAGAACATGTAATTTTTCCTGAAATTAATTTTGATAAAATAGAAAAAGTTAGAGGTTTAGATATAACTATTTGTACAACTTCAAAAGATAACAAAAATGCATTAGAGCTTTTAAAATGTTTTAATATGCCATTTTTAGACAAAAAATTAAATTAGGAGGAACATGGCTAAGTTAAGTTCAATTCAAAAAAATAAACGAAGATTAAAGTTAATTGAAAAACTTAAAAATAAACGCATGTCTTTAAAAAATAAAATTAAAAATAAAAATATTTCTATTGAGGAAAGAATTATGTTTCAGAATAAATTGAATGAGCTTCCTAGAAATAGCTCTGCGATACGACATAGAAATAGATGCGAATTAACAGGTAGATCTAGAGGTGTTTATAGAAAATTTGGTCTATCTAGAATTAAAATAAGAGAGTTATCAATGTCCGGCAATTTACCGGGAGTTGTTAAATCAAGTTGGTAGGGAGAATATAATGGCTTTTAACGATGCATTATCAGATATGTTAGCAAGAATTAAAAATGCTCATAAAGCAAAAAAATCATATACTTCATGTTTTAAATCAAAATTAAACATGAATGTTTTATCTGTTCTAAAAGATGAAGGATATATAAGAGACTTCAAAGATTTTGAGGAGAGAAAAGGAGTAAATTATATAAAAATAGAATTAAAATATTATAATGGTTTTCCAGTTATTAAAAAAATCAAAAGAATTTCAAAACCAGGTATAAGAGTTTATTCAAAAATAGATGAACTACAAAAACCATTTGGAGGTTTAGGTATTTCAATACTTTCAACACCAAAGGGTGTTATGTCAGACCAACAAGCTAGAAAAAATAATGTTGGTGGAGAAATTCTTTGTGAGGTTTTCTAATGTCAAGAATTGCTAAAAATATAATTAAAATAAATAAAGACATCAGTTGCAATTTTGATAATGGAGTTTTTTTTGCCAAGGGTAAACTTGGGGAAATGAGCATTAGTATTAATTCTAGCTATAAAGTTGATATAAATGATGAGTCTGTATCTGTGGCTCCGATTAATAATATTGCAAAAAAAGATCCAAAGTGGGGAACAACAAGGGCTCTAGTAGCAAATGTTATTACGGGAGTCTCTGAGGGATTTTCAAAAACTCTTGAATTAAATGGAACAGGTTACAGAGCAAGTGTATCTGGCTCAACACTAAAACTACAATTAGGCTATAGTCATGATATTAATTATGAAGTTCCAAAAGAGGTTAAAATTGAATGCCCTAAACAAAATATAATTAAATTAACAAGTTATAATAAAGAAATATTAGGTGCTGCTGCAGCAAAAATAAGATCATACAGAAAACCTGAACCATTTAAAGGTAAGGGAGTTAAATATCAAAATGAATTTATTTTTAGAAAAGAAGGAAAGAAAAAATAATCAATGAAAAGGCAAGATAAAACAAGATATAAAATCAAAAAAGTTACAGACAGAAATAGACTTACTGTATTTAAGTCAAATAACTATATATATGTTCAACTTATTGATGATAAAAATGGCTTAACTATAGCAAGCGCGTCGTCATTAGAAAGTAACATAAAAAAACAAAATCTTTCAAAAAAAGATGCAGCTGAACTAATTGGAAAAGAAATTGCAAAAAAAATTATTTCAAAAGGAATAAAAAACGTGGCATTTGACAGAGGAAAGTACAGGTATCATGGTTTAATTAAAATTCTTGCTGAGGCAGCTAGAACAGAAGGGCTTAATTTTTAGAGGTATTTATGTTTGATAATGATAAAAGTGAATTAAGTGAACATTTGGTGACCATTAATCGTGTTGCTAAAGTTGTTAAAGGTGGAAGAAGGTTTGGTTTTGCGGCTATAATGATTGTTGGTGATAACAAGGGCAGAGTAGGGATTGGAACAGGAAAAGCAAAAGAGGTGCCTGAAGCAGTCAGGAAAGCAACTGAAAATGCAAAAAATAAAATGGTAAGAGTTCATTTAAAAGAAAATAGAACATTACATCATGATATTGTTGGAAGATTTGGAGCTGGAAAAGTAATATTGAGATCAGCTGCACCAGGTACTGGAATTATTGCTGGTGGACCAATGAGAGCTTTATTCGAGTCTCTTGGTATTAAAGATGTAGTTGCAAAATCTACAGGTACATCAAACCCTCATAACATGCTAAAAGCTACATTTAATGCATTTAAAATGTCAGAGTCACCTAAATCTGTAGCCTCTAAGAGATCAAAAAAAATTAACGAAATATGACAATAATTTGGATAGGTATAAAATGAAAATTAATGAAATTAAATCTTCTTTAACTTCTAACAAAAAAAGAAAAAGAGTTGGCAGAGGTTCAGGATCTGGTTTAGGAAAAACAGCAGGAAGAGGTGTAAAAGGTCAAAAATCAAGATCAGGAGTATCCATTAATGGTTTTGAGGGAGGTCAAATGCCTTTATACAGACGACTACCAAAAAGAGGTTTTAAAAATCCATTCAAAATAAAAATTCAAAAAATTAATTTTACAACGCTAAATAATATAATTAGTAAATACAAACTCAGTACTGATACTATAAAAGAAACAGATCTATTTAATAAAAAAATTTTAAATAAATCTAAAGGTAAACTAAAGTTATTAAATGTAGGCAAGATTGATAAAGCTATTAGTTTGGAGATATCATATGCATCAAAAAGTGCCATCGAAGTTTTAGAAAAAGCTGGTGGAAAAATAAATTTATTAGAGAAGTAAATGGCCACAGCTGCAGACAGATTAGCAAATAATTTAAACTTTGGTGCACTTGGTAAAGCTACTGAGTTAAGACAAAGACTACTTTTTACTCTTGGTGCATTAATTGTTTTTAGACTTGGAACATTCTTACCAATACCAGGTATCAATCCAATAGCTTTACAACAATTTTTTGAACAACAATCTTCAGGAATTTTAGGTATTTTCGATACATTTTCTGGTGGAGCATTAGGAAGAATGGGAATTTTTGCTTTGGGTGTGATGCCTTACATTTCTTCATCAATTATTATGACATTAATGCAATCAGCAGTTCCATATTTGAAATCACTTAAAGAGCAAGGAAGTAAAGGTAGAAGACAGTTGTTACAATATTCAAGATACTTCACTGTCTTAATTGCAGCACTTCAAGGATATGGTGTTTCTATTGGCTTAGAGTCTATGCAAACTGCTTATGGCAATATAGTTTTTGATCCTGGAATTTTCTTTAGACTTACCACTGTAATTACTCTTGTAGGAGGTACAATTTTTTTAATGTGGTTAGGAGAGCAGATTTCATCTAGAGGTGTTGGAAATGGAATTTCACTAATTATTACTGCAGGAATAATAGCTAATTTGCCTAGTGCTTTTGTAAGTACTTTACAGTTGGGTAGAACTGGAGAATTAAGTATAGCTTTCATTCTAGGTATTTTGATACTAGTACTTGCTTTAATAATATTTATTGTTTTTGTTGAAAAAGGTCAAAGGAGATTACCCGTTCAATATCCTAAGAGGCAAGTAGGAAATAAAATTTATGGCGGTCAAAGTTCACATCTCCCATTAAAAATTAATACAGCAGGAGTAATACCTGTAATTTTTGCATCTTCTATTTTATTACTTCCAAATACTATGTCGGGATTTGGAGCTGGATCATCAAGTGACATTTTTATAATGATTTCAAGCTATCTTGGTAGAGGTCAGCCCTTATATTTATTGATGTATGCAGCAATGATAATATTTTTTGGTTTCTTTTATACAGGTATTGTTTTTAATCCAGACGAGCAGGCTGAAAACCTTCGTAAGTATGGCGGTTTTATTCCTGGAATACGACCTGGAGAAAATACAGCCAATTATATTGAATTTGTTTTAACAAGACTTACAACTATTGGAACAATATACCTCACTTTTGTTGCATTACTTCCAGAGTTTCTTTTATCGAGAACTTCAATACCATTTTATTTAGGTGGCACTGCTTTATTGATCGTAGTTGTTGTAATGATTGATTTTATAACACAAGTACAATCACACTTGTTTCAACATCAGTATGAAAACCTTTTAAAGAAAACTAAATTAAAGGGTAGAAGATAAATTGACTAACATTATCTTTTTTGGTCCTCCGGGTGCTGGAAAAGGAACACAGGCAAAAATTATTTCAAAAAGAATCAATTTACCCCATCTTTCAACAGGAGATATATTAAGATCAAAAATTGAGCAGAAAGATGAATTAGCACTAAAAGTTAAAAATATAATCGACTCTGGAAAGCTTGTATCCGATGATATTTTAAACTCCATCGTTTCAGAAAAAATTATTAAAGATTGTACAGATGGTTTTATTTTAGATGGTTATCCTAGAACCTTGGATCAGTCTAATTTTTTAGAAGCTTTATTACTTGATAATAATATAAAACTGAACTTTATAATTAATATCGAGATAGATTTTGATGTTATTGAAAAAAGAATTTTAAAAAGATCAGAGGAAGAAAATAGAGAAGATGATAACATCAATATAATAAAAACTCGCTATTTGGAATATAAGAACTCAACTCAAAAAGTATCTGAATTTTATAGATCAAACTATTCAGATATTTTCCACGATTTAGATGGAGGCCTTGAAATTTCTGAAATCAACAATAAAATTGTAAAAATACTAGAAAATCGATGATTTTCAGTGCAAATTATCACTTCTACACTTGACTTACTTATAAATAATCATGTATTCACCCTCATTCATTTTTTTTGGACTTCGTAATGGCTAGAATTTCAGGTGTAAATATTCCAACTAATAAAAAAGTAAATATAGCACTAACATACATATTTGGTATTGGGAAAAAAATAGCCCACGATATTTGTCAAGATGCATCTATAGATGTTTCTAAAAGAATAAGTGAATTAAATGACGATGAGCTAAACAAAATAAGAGAACTGATTGATAACAAATATTCTGTAGAAGGAGATCTGAGAAGAAAAATATCACTTGATATAAAAAGACTTAACGATCTAGGATGTTATAGAGGTCTAAGGCATAGAAAAAAGCTTCCGGTTAGAGGTCAAAGAACACATACAAACGCAAGAACTAGAAAAGGTAAAGCCGTTGCGATTGCTGGTAAGAAAAAAGTTACAAAGGGATAAAATGGTTGAAAAGAAAAAAGCAAAAATTAAAAAAAAGGTTTCTTCTGGTGTTGCTCATATAGTTTCATCTTTTAACAACACAATAATCACAATATCAGATGAAAAAGGTAATGCGTTAGCATGGTCCTCATCAGGCCACAAGGGTTTTAAAGGTTCAAGAAAATCAACACCATATGCTGCTCAAATTGCTGCTGAAGACGTAGGTAATAAAGCAAAAGAATATGGATTGAAGTCACTAAAAGTTGAGGTTTCTGGTCCTGGGTCTGGAAGAGAATCTGCTCTTAGATCATTACAATCAATTGGTTATGTCATAACTTCAATAAAAGACGTAACACCAATTCCACACAATGGGTGCAGACCAAGAAAAAGAAGAAGAGTTTAATAAGAAGGAGAATTAAGTGTTACAAAAAAATTGGACTGAATTAATTAAACCAAGCAAAATGGAAGTTAATGTTGAAGAGAGTAATGGTAAAAAAGGTGTATTAACTGCTGAACCTCTTGAAAGAGGATTTGGGTTAACACTTGGTAATGCAATAAGAAGAATTCTTTTATCCTCTCTTCAAGGTGCGGCTATTACATCTGTTAAGTTGAAAGGTGTAGTTCATGAGTTTTCAACAATACCTGGTGTAAAAGAGGATTTAACGGATATATTACTAAATTTAAAAACTGTTGCTGTAAAAGTACACTCACCAGGATTAAAAAAAATGTACTTAAAATCTTCGGGATCTGGTGAACTTCGAGCTGGAAATTTCGAAACAGACTCTGAAACTGAAATTATGAATCCTGATCAAATTATTATGACATTAGACTCAAATGCGGATATTGAAATTGAAGCGACTGTAGAAACAGGAAAAGGTTATGTGTCTGCGGAAGTAGCTGAAGATGAAAATAAGATAATTGGTGAAATTAAGCTCGATGCTATGTTCAGTCCAGTTGTAAAAACATCTTATAAAGTTGAAAACAGCCGTGTAGGTCAAGTTACGGATTATGATAAATTAATATTTGAAGTTGAAACAAACGGTGTAATAACGCCTGATGATGCTATTGCGTTAGCAGCAAGAATTCTTCAAGATCAACTACAGCCTTTTATTAATTTTGATGAGCCAGAGATTTTACCTGATCAATCGCAAGTTGAAAAACTTTCTTTTAATTCTAATTTGCTCAAAAAAGTTGAAGAATTAGAACTTTCTGTAAGATCTGCTAATTGTCTAAAAAATGATAACATAATATATATAGGTGACCTGGTCCAGAAATCAGAGTCAGAAATGCTTAGAACACCAAACTTTGGAAGAAAATCTCTTAATGAGATCAAAGAGGTGCTTCAACAAATGGAATTAAATTTAGGAATGTCGGTTCCTGATTGGCCACCAGAAAACATAGATGAATTAGCAAAAAAATACGAAGACCCTTTTAATAAATAAATATGAAGCATAATATTAAAAATAAAAAACTAAATAAAACATCCTCTCATAGAAAAGCGATGTTTATGAATATGTCTAACTCATTAATTAAGCATGAACAAATAACTACTACTTTACAAAAGGCAAAAGAACTAAAAAGATTCGTTGAAAAAATTATTAGTCTTGGAAAAAAAGGAGATCTTCAATCTAGAAGAAAAACCATATCTGTTCTTCAAGATCAAAAAATGACAAAAAAGACATTCGATGTTTTAGCTAAAAGATATAAAGATAGAAATGGCGGATATACGAGAATAATAAAACTAGGAAGCAGATATGGTGATAATGCTTCTATGGCAGTTATTGAGTTAGTTGATAGAGATGAAGAAGCCAAAGGTAAAGATAGCGGACCAGTTATTGAAAAAAAATCTACTGAGGAAGTAGAAGAGCAACCTCAAGCTTAAATTAAGTTGTATAATTTGTTTTTAGTAGCATCTGGAGGTGCAGCTGGAGCAATGTTAAGATTTGGTTTAGGCAATCTAATAAAGATTTTAATTCAAAATAGTTTTTACGGAACCTTGTCTGTAAATATTTTAGGGTCTTTTTTAATTGGATATTTAATATCTATTGGTTACATAAAAAATTTATCCAATGAATTTATAAGATATTTTTTAATTATTGGTTTTTTAGGATCATTCACTACATTTTCTGCATTTTCATATGAAGTTGTTGAACTATATCTATCAAGAAAAATTCTTTTATCATTTTTATATATTCTACTTTCTATAGTCTTATGTGTTGTTGCAGCATATCTTGGAATGTATATAAATAAAGTTTGATTAAAATAATAAAAATAGAAAAAGAATATGATATTAGGCTTGATAAATATCTAAAATCTTTGTTTAATTCACTAACTCAAAGTTTTATTGAAAAAAATATAAGAAAAAAAAATATTCTAATTAATGACTTAAAAACTTCCTCAAAATATATTGTGAAACAAAATGATATTTTAAAAATTTCTAATTTTCACAAGGATAAATTTAAAAATAAAATTGTTTTCAAACGAAAGGTTATTATTTCTTCAGATATTTTAAATAAATTTAAAAAATCAATTATATTTCAGAACAAAGATTTTTTGATAATTAATAAGTGGACTGCAATTGCTACACAAGGAGGAAGTAAAATTAATATTTCAATAGATGATTTAATTAATAAAATTTCTCCAGAATATAAACTTGTTCATAGATTAGATAAAGACACCTCAGGTTTATTAATAATTTCTAAAAATAAAAATACAGCTAAAATATTTGGTAATTTGTTTAAACAAAAATTAATTGAAAAAAAATATTTAGCAATTTGTGAAGGTAAGCCTAAGATAAAAGAGTCAAATGTTGACCTTGATATAAGAAATAAGTTTAATAAAATTGAAAAAACTAAAACATATTACAAAACTCTTCATAGTTTTAATGGTATTTCCATTATATTGTTTAAGCCTTTAACTGGTAAAACTCACCAAATAAGAATTGTGTCAAAAAACCTTAGCTCTCCAATAATAGGAGATGAAAAGTATAATAATCAATCTAAATTTAATAATGAAATATTAAAACTTAATGCACATATTTTAAAATTCACTATTTATAATAATGTATATGAATTTATTTCAGAATTACCAAAAGATTTTATAAAATTCATTAAAAAAAATAAACTTAAATACCTTAATAAGGATCTTTAAATTAAAAGGTTTTTAAATTTCTTAAAAAAATTTTTTGATATCTCTTATCAAATTGATTATTAGTAATATTGATTCCTAATTCTTCTAGAGATGTATTTTTATAATTCTTCAATCCACAAGAATGAATACTATCATAATACTTTAAATCCGGATTAATATTAAAACTTAGACCATGATAAGTTACCCATTTAGATATTCT
>MDSZ01217043.1_pt1 | contig 11278 bp, 11 predicted proteins | sample 811201 | NCBI WGS metagenome assembly MDSZ01 (sample SAMN05326647, study PRJNA326480) | marine metagenome | isolation source: seawater | place: Indian Ocean: North | collected 2010 | reverse complement strand
TCGCTCTTCTGGACAACCGTGTGCTTTCCAAGAGGTATGGCAAACATTTCCTAAACGCGCTTCCTCCCATGGAAATGGAAACTGTTTAGTCAAAAACTATTGATGAGCTTGCTTATGCAGGACCTCCTGCTAGACTGAAACGCATGTCGGAGATTAACGATTTCGTTCATCATAACGCTGCAAAGGTCACTCCGAACATTTTGCATGGCATCCACCAAAAGTTACCGCAATTGAAGCTTGAATTTGCGGAAATTCACGCCCCTAAGTTTCCCCACTTAGTTGACCAATTGGAGCTTCTGGCAAACGTAATCGAAGATTATGCTGAGGGAGCCGACCGCGAAATCCCCTACTTTGTGATCGCTGAGGCATGTTTCGCGCTAGCTTATGCTCACAAACAGACCCACCTCATCCCGGATCATGTAGCAGAAATTGGATTTGCTGATGAATCAGCCGTTGTCCGCACTGTTTTTATTGAAAATGAACGTTCTTTGAGTGATTACTGCAAGCGCCATGGGCTAGATTTTTCCGAGGTTACTACTGAGGCTTAAGTTCTCCGCCCTTTTATTTCCCGTTTACAAATAGCCTTTCGGAGATAGACTGATCGCATGAATCGGCTCCTTTTCATCGCTATTTCCCTCTTTTTATTTTCCATTACTTTGGCCAATGAAATTCGCATAGGCCTAATTGGCTTAGACACGTCGCATGTAATTGCTTTCACAAAAATATTAAATGATCCGAAGGCCACGGGCCCTCTAGCTCTGGCAAAAGTTACTGCAGCCTTTCGGGGAGGGAGCCTCGACATTCCTTCTAGCGCAAATCGACTCGATAAATTCACAGAAACCCTTTCCAAGTCCTATGGGGTAAAAATCTACCCGACGATTGCAGAATTATGCAAAAATGTAGATGCCGTCATGATCGAAAGCGTCGACGGAAGGCCGCATTTAAGACAAGCAATCCCTGTAATTGATGCAGGCCTTCCCGTTTTCATTGACAAACCAATGGCGGGAACACTCGCTGATGCTATTTTTATCTTTAAATATGCAGCTAGAAAAGGGGTGCCCCTGTTCAGCTCTTCCTCTTTACGCTATGGCAAAGCTACTCAGGCTGCGCGCAATGGTTCTTTGGGCAAAATAAGCTATGCGGAAACCTTTAGCCCAGCTTCTCTGGAGCCCCATCACCCTGATCTTTTCTGGTACGGTGTGCACGGGTGCGAATCCCTCTTTACGGTGATGGGCCTTGGCTGCGAGACTGTAGAACGACGGACAACAGCCGAAGGGAAGATCGAAGTAATTGGAACGTGGAAAGACGGACGCACCGGCGTATTTCGTGAAGGCAAAGGCTACGGAGGGCTCGCAAAAGGCAGCAAAGGCCAAGCTGAAATAGGTAAATATGATGGCTACGCCCCTCTGGTAGTTGAAGCTGTGAAAATGTTCCAAACCGGAAAGGTTCCAGTAGACCCACAAGAAACCATCGAATTATTTGCCTTCATGGCTGCCGCAGATGAGAGTAAGCGAAAAGGAGGTATGCCGGTAAAAATTGCCGACATCATCGCTCAGGCAAAGCAGTAGTCTAGTTTAGCGCTAAAAAGTTTCGCAGCAAAGTCCGGCCGTGATCGGTTAGAATACTCTCAGGATGAAACTGTACCCCCCAAATAGGATATTCCTTGTGCCGTAAGCCCATAATTTCGCCAGATTCCGTATTTGCTGTGACCTCTAGACAATCGGGGAGAGTCTCTCGACGCACTACCAATGAATGATATCGTGTTGCCGTAAATGGACTTGGAATCGCCTGAAATAGATCTTCCCCCCCATGTGAGATAGGAGATGTTTTCCCGTGCATTATCACGTCATTTACCACTACCTCTGCCCCAAAAGAATGCGCAATGCACTGGTGTCCCAAACAAACACCAAGTAGTGGCAATTTCGGCCCAAAGGTTTGGATGATTTCATTTGAAAGTCCTGCCTCAAGCGGAGTGCAGGGGCCGGGAGAAATCAGTATTCGCTCCGGATTCATTGCCTCCACCTGTGCCAATGTTACCTCATCGTTACGGTAAACCAGCATCTCGACGTTATCTTCGCCAAGATATTGCACCAGATTGAACGTAAAAGAATCGTAGTTGTCGATGACCAGCAGCATGAAGTTTAGTTTTTGTTTTTACGTTTCAAGGGCGCTTCAAATAATTCCAGCTGAGGAGGCGCAAAGAGATCATAGTTCTTCAAAATGCGAATTATCTGTAAGAGATCACTCTTTTGATAATTTCGATTCACCTCAATATGCTCGATAAGATCAGATAACATTACCCGGAAGGGAACCACCGCATCAATCCCCTTGGAATGTAATAGATCAATACTTTGCTGCCGCGCGTCACCGCTGGCTGGCAGGGCAGGGATTACCAATATCTTTGTAAGTGGGCCAGGGCCCCCAAAAGCTTCGGTTGCTCGAGCAAAGGTTTCAGGGCCGGCAAATCGGAACATTTCCGGTGCGTGCGCAAGCACTGCCTGCGTGAAAACTTCCGTATGCCATGCTTTCACCACTACCACAGCCCTGCTCAACGAGACAAGGTCGGTAGCTGATTCCAACACAAAGGGCACTTCTGATTCCTCGGCTGACCCGTTGGGATTATGTACATAAAAATCAACTTCATCATCTTCCCGCTTGGGCGCGATATGCTTGCGGTTTTGCCGAACAAAAAACCCATGCAGCTCAAAGAACTCACGGACAATGGTTTCGCTGACGGCCATTAATCGAGTAGTGATTGTAATACCAGCTCATCCGGTACTTTTTGAGAAGTAATAACCTTGCCTATACGCTTAGCTAACACGAATTTAACTTTACCACCTTCAACTTTCTTATCGAGCTTGATCGCTGCCAGTAAACGTCTGGTCTGTGTTTTATTCAGTTTCACTCCTGTGGGTAACCCAGCCCTGACGAAAAGTGCGGCCATGCGGTTCACATCAGCCGCTGGCATCCCGCATAAAACTCGAGAAATTCTTGCCGCTGCCATTTGCCCGATACTAATGGCCTCTCCATGTAAGTATTTGCCATACCCTGAAATTGCCTCCAGCCCGTGGCCAATTGTGTGGCCAAAATTAAGAATAGCTCGCAGCCCTTCTTCCTTTTCATCATACCCCACAACCTCTGCCTTTATCCGACAACATCGGGCGATCGTCGCGGATAATACGGAAGTATCTTGAGCCATCAGTTGAGGCATTTTGCGCTCAAGCTGCCCGAAGAGTTTAGCATCGTAGATAATGCCATATTTAATCACTTCTGCAAGACCAGCACGGAACTCACGTATAGGAAGAGTTTGCAGGGTATCCAAATCACAAACCACCAATTTGGGCTGATAAAAGGCCCCCACTAGGTTTTTTCCTTCTGGCAAATTAACTCCAACTTTACCGCCGACCGAACTGTCTACCTGCGCCAAAAGCGTTGTGGGCACCTGAACAAAACTTACTCCTCGTAGGTGTGTAGCGGCGACGAATCCTGCCAAATCTCCAACAACTCCTCCCCCCAGTGCGAGAATGAACGATCCTCTTTCCACCCGGTGTTTGGCCAACAAGGTGAAACACCTCTGAACATTTTTTAAGGTCTTTGCCTTCTCTCCGGGAGGAAGGCAAATAGAAATAGCTTTAAATCCGTGTGTTTTGAGTGATTGAATAGCCGCCTTCCTATAATGCCTAGACACATTCGTGTCGGTGATTAAGACACAGCTATTACCCAAGCCTAACCGGGCGCAGTGATTCCCTAAGTTCGATAATAATCCTTTTCCAATCCGAATCGGATAGGAGCGGTCAGAAAGAGGAACCTTGACCGTGCGCACTTTAATAAAGGATTAAGGCGCATACGCGGAAATAGTTTCCACGCGTAAGCGGCGGGTTTCGTCCCCCAATTGAACTTCAATCTCTTGCCCCACTGTGCTTCCGAAAATAGCCTGCCCCATAGGAGTCAGATAACTTATGAGGTTGTTGTCCGGATCCCCATCCCAAGCCCCAAGGAGAGCATACTCTTCGTGTTCTTGCGTTGCAGTATTTGTTAGCGAGACCCACGTCCCCACATTTGCAGTACTGGTATCAGCTTCTGCATAGTTAATGCCCCGAGCACGGTCTATTTCATTCTCCATTTCTGCCTGCAGAGCCATAAGGACTTTCTGTTGCTCTTTAGCAGCCTTAAACTCCGCGTTTTCACGTAAGTCGCCATATTCTCGTGCGATTTCGATCTCCTTGGAATTAGCGGGTATTTTCTTTTGAACTAGTTCCTCAAATTCTAGTTTTTTACGCTCCAAGCTATCCCACGAAACGATAAGAGCACCATCTCCCGCCTTCCTCTCCTCTTTGTCTTTTTCTCCACGGGTAATAAAAGCCTGAATCTCGGGGTGCACCTTTATTATCTTTCCTAAAACCGAGCGCTTGTCCATGCCCTCAAAACAAGTAGACATCTGTATCGCCCGAGTCATATCCTTCACAACTTCGAGGTCTGCGCCCGAGGTAATCAAATCAAAAAATTTCGGATCACTAAGCAAAAAATCCCTTAACTTTGAAGCTCGTTTTTCATCGCTCGTTTCACGCTCTATGGCCGATAGCATCGCGCCAAAAGCTTCTGGGGTTAGCAAATCCGCAAAATCACCGCTTTTTTCCTTCACCAGCCATAAAAGAAGTTCCCCTGGAGCAGCGTGGTGATTGATCAAGGAACTCAATTCTGATCTGCATTCCTCTTTGAGCCCGCCTTCCGAAAGCAGGTCTATACACTCGCCTACAAGGCGAGCCGGCACCTGTGTCAACATTGCAGTGAACACTTTAGCCCAGTTTTCGTCACTATCACGATATGACTCCAATGCCCTGCGCTGAAATGCTACCGGTAATAACGGCACAATCGAAGATGCTTTTGCGTTCGATGCCCAGACAGCTTCTTCGCGGGGAGCTGTTTCGCCAATCTCCGCTTCAAGCGCATGGGCTAAGTCATCTCTCACCATCACAGCCTGAATCGCTAATGCGGGTTGGTTCAGGATATGTGCCTGAATTTCTTCATCCAACTTTCCGAGAGCCATCTCTGCCACCGCACCTTTATCAGTAAGCTCTCCGGTGCTCTTTGACAATTCTGCTGCGACCGAGAGCCGCGCTTTTAATCCCCGAGCATCATTAAAATCATTTAACATGCGCTCCTGAAATGAAATATCTTCAGACTGGTACTCGATCGCTTCAGTCTTTCTGGTTGGAACCTTGAAGTTCCCTCCTTTTTTCATTTCCCGGCGTGCTGTTTCCCACCATTTCTTGTAATCGTCTACATCAATAACATCCGGGACGAGAACTTCCTTAACTTTGTCGGTCGTCGCCAAATTGCCATAACTATCCACGATTACCCTTATTACTTGATCATGGTGCAACGCCGCCATTTGTTTAAGCCCTTGCATGTCGGTCGCTTTTCGAGCCTCTATATGATCCTTGGCAATCGGAGCGAGAATTTTAGGGGCAAAGGCAAGATCTATCGCATGGCCAACACGATCGGAAAAGTCCACCGTCATCTTTCCCAAAACAACATCCACCGTTTTAATCCGCCCGAAACCCCAGCTTTTGTGCATACAAAAACCCTCGGTAGCCATTTCGACGAGGACTTCCACATCCGAAGAACGGACCTTCCCGCTCGCAGCCAATTTTTCAAATTCCTCTTTCATGCTTGTGACAATGCTCCGCCCTGCAAAAGTGCTCGCGTGCGGGTGCGTGTGGTCCGATAGTACGCGCGTGCCAAGGCAAAATCCAAGAGAAATCGCTGCCAAAGTCCTGAGAAAATGGGAAAACGCCCCTGTTTCCGCTGAATCGCTCCTGCAGGACATGCTCCACGATCTTGTGGGGAATAACCGTAACTTGTGCTTGGAATTAGTGCTAGGGGTGATTCGTCATCGCGCTTGGTTAGACTGGTTGATAGAGAAAAAAACCGAAGGCCGACGGCAGGCCCAGTTAGTCCAAATTCTTTTACGGCTGGGGTTATATCAAATTTTTCAATTAGACCGAATTCCCGGACATGCCGCAGTAAATGAGACCGTAGCCATTGCTAAAAACCACGATCTAACCAGTCAAAGTAGATTTATTAACGCAGTACTTCGTGCCTGCTTGAGAGAAAAGAATACCTGGCTGGAACAACTGGCTACGCTAAAAGAGAACGACCCTTCTATTGGATATTCTCACCCCTCTTGGCTTGTGCGGCGCTGGGCAGATCGCTTGGAAAACTACATCGATCTACTTAAGTGGAATAACTTACCAGCTAAGATTTACGCCCGCCGTAATTCGCTTCGGACAACAGCCAAGGAATTAGAGGCTCAATGGAGAAGTGAAGGTGTCGCGTTCGAAACTGTGGAGCTTTCTTGGATTCAAGCGGGAATCATATACCGAATTGAGAACAGTGGTTCGCCTGCGCTGCTACCCAGCTTTCTGGAAGGTAAGTTTTATATTCAGGATCCAAGCACTCTTGCTGCAGTGCAGGAGCTGGACCCACAGCCAAAGGAAAACATTCTCGATTTATGTGCCGCACCGGGAGGTAAAACGACGGCAATTGCTCAACGAATGCAAGACGAAGGGGCCATTCTTGCTCTAGACATTGACCCGTCGCGATTGGAGCGTTTACGCGAAAACTTAACCCGCCTTGGCTTGAATTGTATTCAGCCAAGGGCCCTACACCAAGTTGATCTGAAAAGAGCCGGCCCCTTTGATCGAATTTTAATCGACGCTCCCTGCTCTAACACCGGAGTTATGCGTAGAAGGGTTGATGTCCGGTGGCGGCTCAATGCAAGGGAAATTCCTGTTCTGGCCGACGCTCAGCTTGATTTACTCAATCGTGCCGCTCCGCTCCTCAAACCCACGGGGCTAATGGTCTACAGTACCTGCAGCCTTGAGGCAGAAGAAAATGAAGGGGTCATTGAGCGTTTCCTGCAAAAGCACCAACTATTTAAACAAGTCTCCTGCCGTAATATTACCCCCATGAAAGATGGAGTTGATGGGGCGTTTGTCGCCCGTTTACAGCGAGATAAAAACTCTTAACGCTTGGTTTTTAAGATGCCACCCGGCGGAGCAAAATTGTCCGTTAAAACCCCAGATTTTGCCGCACTATCGGGAGCTTTTGAACGGATGCGTTTCAGCCGCGGCCCAAAATTTTTCGGCAGGTTCGGATGTGTAGCACGTAAAACTTTTACTTTCTCAGCCAATGATTTCGGCGTCAAAGGGTTAGAATCTTTAGTCGCTAACATAACAATATTGCGAGTATCACTGGCGGGAAAATGATAAACATGCGGAAAAACAGCCTTAAGCGTTTGGTAGATTGAACCCACCACATCCGAATTCCAGTTAGTATAGGTCCCAATTACATTAAAGACCAAAGTCCCATTTTTTGTCAGGTCATCAGCTGCCAAAGCAAAAAATTCCTTTGTGGCCAAATGAAAGGGGATGTTGGTGCCAAACTGGTTTGAGGTGTACGCATCCATCATAATAGCATCGTACTTCACCTGCTTATTAAGTCGGAGGAATTGTCGGCCATCTTGAAAATGAATTTTATGTTTAACCGATTCTTTAACATGAAAAAACTGTTTAGCCACTTTTGCCACAACCGGATCAAGCTCAACAGAGTCAACGTGAATTTTTGGGTAATCGTTTTGGTAAGCACGAACGATACTTCCTCCCCCTAAGCCCATCATTAAGACCCGCTTAGCTTCCGGACTCCATAATAGCGGCATCTGAAAATATTCGGTATATTCGAAGTGTCCGCGAAGTGGATTAGCTATCCACATGCGGGTTTCCATTGATCCATTAAATCGTAACAGCCGATAGCCGCCTGAGTCCTCAACGGTAATTTGATTATGTGCCGAGGTTGTTCGAAACCGAACCCCTTGCGGTCCTGCTGCGTCCACTAACGTCGCCGGCAGGGCAAAGGCCAATAATATTATTCTGAAGCAGTTTTGGGCCATAGATAATCCAGAGCGAAGCATAAACCAGCCAAACCAAGGGTCAATAGGCCAGTAAAAAGAAATATTTGTGTATTAGACCAAAGATCAATCAACACGTAGGCTGTCACAAATACTCCTCCGATACTTCCCGCAGTGCTAGCTGCATAAACAGTACCACTAAGCGTTCCCACATTGGCAACCTTGTGCGCAGCCAGCCGGATAATATATGGAGTAATCATGGCCAAGGCGAAGCAGGGAAAAAGAAACACCACCCCGCTTCCCATTGCAGGATCCAGTTTTTGCCATATGGCCGGTATCTCATTTACCACTTCTTCTGGCGCTGCAGCAATGGCCTCTTGTTCTATTTCATTTTCCATGAAATCCGATGGTAATCCCGATAACAAATCTGAGCCGGGCTCGGTAACGGACATCTCTGTTGTTTCCGCTGGAGTAGTCACCTGTGCGTGACGGTCAATGATCCCATCCAACACCCCAGGAGCAACTTTTGAAATTAAAAGGATGAAAATTCCCGCAGCCACCAGCACCCCCCCAAGAACATGCGCTTTTTTCCACCGGTCTGCTAATCGCCCTCCAACGGCATAACCTAGGGCAAGGGCCAACATCACAACTCCGATTTGACTGGTCCAGACATAAAAAGCCCCCCCAAAATAAGGTTGTAAATAGCGTGCCCCGGCAATTTCCAAAACCATTACGGCAAACCCTCCAAAGAAAACCAATGTTCCTAATGCAATCGTGCGTCCTTTTGGCATTTCCTGATTTTCACTCATATTTCTAAAAATTATTTCGTTCTACGCAAAGCTCCAAAACCCTTAACCATTTTCGGTTGGCCTTTAGTCATACGTGTTATCGGCTCTTTTGCCAACGCCCAAGCTTTCCCCGGCAAACCGATTTTTCACTTTGCCAAATGTTTGAGGCTGATCTCTTCCACCAAGCTGCTCCCATGTTTTTAGCTCTCCTTCGGCATATTCAGAGCGAAAACTAAGCGTACCATCCTCGTGCCAACCCTGCCAAATACCTGCCCGTTCGTTAAATGAGTGAAATCCTTCGAGTTCGATTTTTCCGTTCGCATAGTAGTAATTCACTTTTCCATGTTTATATCCTTGCGAAAAATCCGTTTCTTCAACCAATTGCCCTTCCTCATTCCACCTTTCCAACAATCCTTCGCGATGCCCGTTTACCAAGCGATATTTCAATCTTGGAATACCGTTTGGATGCTTAAGTACCACCGTTCGGTTATTCATGAGGTCGCGTTCTCGCTCTTTTCGTTTGAGGCGCTCCAGTCTTAGCAGCTCCTTACGTTCCCTTTCTTCCTGCTCTTTCTTCAGCCTTTCCCGAGCCTTCCGTTGTAAGCGCTCCAGCCGCAATTTTTCTCTATGAACTTTTTCCCTGCGAATTTTTTCTTCCAGGCTTTTTATTTCCTCTCTTTGAATTTCTTGGGTCTTTATTCGCCACACATCGTACTGATCTGCAGAGACACCTGCAGGCCAGCGAACTGTTACGGTGCTATCCCAAGTTGTTTCCCAGTCCCATTGCGGCAGAAGACCCGCTCTTACCATCTGAAGGTCTGAATAAGACGCCCGCTCAGACCATTGTGCCGTATCCATGCCATATATTTTTTCCATCCAACTATACAATGCCCGCCTTTTTAAGCGCATCATTGCCGGATATTCAAAAAAGGCTTCGGTTGCAACCGTAAAAAACTCCACTTTTTTTGTGGCATATTCTTCCATTACCTCACAGCCGGTCTTGTTCTCCCAGGCCCGGCATATATCCTTATACTCATTTTCCATGAAGGCCTCATACTCGCGCCGAACTGATCGCTTATCAAAATATGGAACACTATCAGATTTCTTCTCCCGAAAATCCAAGACATGGGCAAACTCATGAAGAGTAAGGTTGTAGTTGTCGTTACCGTCCTTCATCCCGTACTTGGTCCAGTACCATCCTTGGCGAACTCTTCCTTCGCTCGGAGAAGCATCTCCGGCAGCTTTGGAATCTTTTCCTCTTATCGGAGTTAAATCTCTTGGGAAAAAAATAAATTTTTTGAAGCCCTTATAATCATCCTTACTTCTGCGTGCTATTAGCAAACAGGCTTCACAGGCAACACAGACCTTCTGCAGTTCTTTTTCGGAATCGTCGAGGTCACGGTCCCAGTGGCTCCACTCCCATTGTACTTTGTCGATAAACCATGGAATGAGCGCCTCCACCACCAGTGTAATATCCTCAGGAAGCCGGCGATAAAGAGCCACATTCTTTTCAAGAATGTCGCGCCACCGCACCTTAAACCCGGGAGGTGTTGGTGCAAGATGTGAAGTGATTGCCACGCCTTACTCTCTTCATGACACAAGAGGCGCCTTTTTATAACAAGATCAAAAATACCCTAAAGGCCCATGATTTGATAACCGCAATCAACGTAGAGCACCTGGCCAGTGATTGCGGCAGCTCCGTCGCTGGCAAGAAAGGTGCCTGTGGCTCCGAGCTCCTCAGGCAAGACATTTCGGTTTAAAGGAGCATGCTTGGCATTGTGCTTCAGCATCTCGGTAAAACCTGCAATCCCGCGTGCAGCCAACGTATTCATTGGGCCGGCACTAATGCAGTTTACTCGAATATTCTGTTCGCCAAGATCGCTCGCCAAATAACGTGTACTTGCCTCCAGTGACGCTTTGGCAACCCCCATAACGTTATAATGCGGAATAACACGTTCGGCCCCCAGATAACTCATTGCGATAATGCTCCCGCCCGCGGTCATTAATGGAGCCGCTGCGCGACTCAAGGCTACCAATGAATATGCACTCACATCATGCGCCACTCGAAAAGCTTCACGGGTGGTTCCAACGAAAGATCCTTCCAAAGCTTCCTTTGGCGCAAATGCAACCGAATGCAACATCAAGTCCAGCTTCCCTTCAAATTTATCTCCTACCTCATTAAACACCCGGTCAATATGATCGTCCTGAGTTACGTCACATTCGGTAATAAGTGTATCCTCCCCGAAAGTTTCAGCTAATTGGCTAACGTTATCTTTTAGCCTCTCGCCCTGATAAGTGAAGGCCAGTTGCGCTCCTTCCTCTTTCCACGCCTGGGCAATTGCCCACGCAATAGAACGCTTGTTTGCTACTCCAAAAACGATCCCTTTTTTGCCCGATAGTAATCCCATAACTCACGTCAGCCCTACTGAAAACCTGTCTGAGGTGCAAGACCCAATTGCTCGGCCTTCATCCACATACTGGACGTATCCCCCCTGACTGGTATGTTTCCCCCATGAGAGGGCTCACTTTCTTCTTGGGGTGTTTTCTTCCTGTGATTAGTGCTGCAGCTGATACTGCCACG
>MDSZ01181869.1_pt1 | contig 11281 bp, 6 predicted proteins | sample 811201 | NCBI WGS metagenome assembly MDSZ01 (sample SAMN05326647, study PRJNA326480) | marine metagenome | isolation source: seawater | place: Indian Ocean: North | collected 2010 | reverse complement strand
TTTAACTTAATTTACAACTTTTTTTTAACTTTGGGAACTTTTAGCTTCTAGGGAATCTGAATTTATGTATCTCAAAGTCAATAAAACCAACGAAAAGGTCAACAGGAATGCGCTTATCTGCAGAGTCAGAAATTTTTGAGACATTTACATTGTTGATATAGTACTTTTCACTATCATTTGCTGCTGCAACATTATTATAGTCGTACCCTGTAGGGTACGCAGAACTTTTAACATCTCCATATTCATCTAATGGAGATCCTGTAAACGGTATATTACCAAATGAAACTCGTGCAGAATCTGCAAATACAGATAATGCGCCATCTAATTGATATAAATTTTCAGCAAATACTACGGCAGTAATGTCCGTGACTGTATTATCTTCGCCTCCTAATGCTAAAGGATTGTTAGTAGTATTACCCAAAGAAAGAAAGGCAGCAGGCGTAGCTTGGTCATAAGGCGGAACATAAGTTAAAGTTCTAGTATATCTACTATTTGTTTTATATTTTCCTTCTGTGATTAAACTTTCTTCATTTTGATTAGCGACATAAACATTAAAATCTTTTACGCTATATGACCCGCTAATATTTGTTCCTGTTGCAAAATCAGAATCAAATAAAACTCTACCATTGTCAAAATCAAATTTAAGTCCGCTTGTTCCGTCAGCTATTGCGCCAGAATCGCCACTTATTAAAGGGTTTACTATTGCAGAGGTAGCTCCTTTATCGTAGACCCATTGCTTGTACGGCGAGCCAAAAACTTTTTTATTTTGAACTCTTTCGTCTGAATAATAATAAAAATCAGTGGAATAATTTTTGAAAGCTTCGCCTCGGGTCAACAAGTAATCGTCAAACCACAGATAAAAACTATTTAAAAGTTGATGTTGATATAAAGGTTTCATGCTAATGAGGTACGTTTTAGTTTTTCTATTTTCTTATAGTAATTATTAAGAATAAAAGTCATATATTGGGTATTTTTAAATTTACCGCCTCTAAGTTTACTTCTAACTTGGATGCCCCCTCCAGATCTAGAACCAGCTTTCCTTGAATTATTTAAAAAATATCCAAGTCCAGAAAGTCCGCGTTCCATTGATCTGGCCCAGCTTCTGCCGATGGCCCAAGGTAGTGGGGTTGCAGCGAAAATTTCTTCTAAAGTAGGTAAGTCAATGATTATTTCAGTTTTACCTCTAATATGATGGAACCTTACTTCTTGTTTTTCTAAAATTTTTCTTAAATCTCCAATTGGGTTATCATTTTTGTTAAACCCAATAAAACTAAAAAGGTTTCCCTTGCCAGAGAGTGTTCCGCTGATATTTGAGGAGGATGGCCCAGCTTTTATTTCTCTGGTTATAGGGTGGCTGTCAAACTCATCTAAAAACTCTTTTTTTAATTCTAATAATTTTTCAGTAACAAGCTTTTTTAATACTTTTTGATAATTACGATCTTTAGTGAATTGATCGTTTATTTGTTTTTTAACTTTTGTAGAAACTGCGGCCATTATGATATCTTTTTCAGTAAAACTGTATAAAATTTAGTAGTGAACAATCCATGGCCGCGAAAGTCACTATATATAGAAAATTTTTGATCATCGAACTCTATTCTTTTTGCATCTGATACGGTGCTTAAATCCGAAGCCTTTATTTTCATTCTTACTAATCCTTCAGGGATAGCTATTTTTAACTGAGTATCAGATTGAGATGATGAAAAATAGTCATCATCCATTACTGGTCCGTATTGTATTCTGGCTGAAACAGTACTAGATTGAGGTGTATAAGTAATGCTAGTGGTTGCTCCAGCGTTACCATATATTGAGTTAAAGTTAGAACTTGGAGTCGTTACCGTCTCTACGGCATCTTTATAAACAGTAACATCTCGGGCAAAAGTGTCATGCTGATCGTCCATAACACTGTGCAATTGATCTTTTTCAGTTTGAGAAATTAAGCTAGCCATAATAATTATATACACTTTTAAAAAAAATTTGGAAAAAAAGTATATATGTAATATTATTTTTATTAATTTATGTTTAAAGAACTATACTCTTTTACAGTTAAAGATTCCAAGGAAGTAACCGAAAAAAGCAAAGAAAAGCGCAAAAACGCTGAAGGCGTTGAAGAAGAGATCGAAGTAAGCAAAAAGGTTACGAAAGAACTTCCTTTTAAAATTCTGATTAAAGAGCCAACTCGACGCGAACTTGAAGAGGCTGATATGGAATTTTCAATTGAAATGAGCGAATGCATTAAAAAGGGCATCCTCACAAAAGCAATGCTTGCAAAAAAATACTCTGATACCGGAGGCGTACTCTCCGAAAATGATGCAAAAAGGCTGGTAGATTTGTATGGAGAATTAGCGGATTACGAAGCTAAGTATACCCAAAAAACTTTGCAACATAAAGATTTCACTAAGTTGCCAAAGGCGACAAGAAAAGAGATTGATAGTCTTACGGCAAAAGTGGCCCTTACTCGAAGGGAGATTGTAACTCTTGAATCTTCTTATCAAACCTTATTCAATCATACTGCAGACAACAAAGCTCAAAATAGAATTATTTTATGGTACATTACTAACCTTTCATACATTCAATCAGAAGGCGACAAAGAGCCAGTTCCATTCTTTGAAGGTGAAACTTTTGAAGAAAAAATCAATTCTTATTATTTGAAAGATGACATTGAAGATTCTTTGTTTTTAGCTGCATCTGGAAAAATTACTTCTATCGTAAGCTTCTGGTATTTTAGCAACAATCCTCAAAAAGAAGACTTCGATAAAATTATAAATGATATCGACAACCCAAGTTAATGTCAATCTTAGGCATATATTTAAAGATATAGTATATGGGTGGTCATTAACTAAACATCAAGGTACATATGCTTATCTTAAGCATCTTTCTGTTTTCGACCAAGTCAATATCGAAGAGGTGCGTCAAAAATACTATGATGCAGCTAGAGCTAGAAACCTTCCAACACAAGCCGAAGCATTAAAAAGATTATCGGAAGAAGGCGTATGGACTTCTGAAGATGAAGCAAAAATTAAAGAACAGGAAAATTTCTTAGAAGTAGCTGAAAAGACAAAAAAACAATATTATCTCAAGGCAGAAATTGAAAAAGCAAATGAAGATATAGAAAATGCACAAAAGAAAATAGTAGACTTGCAAGGACAAAAAGATTCTCTATTAGGTCAAACTTGTGAAAAATACGCTAGTAGCAGATTATCTGATCACTACATTCTAGAATCTTTATTCGGGGATGAAGAACTGCTTCAGCCTTTTTACACTCAAGATGCTGTTGATGATATGTCTCGGGAGGAGATGCGTGATGTAGTCACAAATTATAATGCTGTGTATTCTGCCTTTACAGATGAAAATATTCAGAAAGTAATTTTACAAGAGTTTTACCAACCTTATATACCATTTTGTGAAGATGTTAAAAACATGTTTTCAAAGCCTTTATTTGAGCTTTCTGTAAATCAAGTTAAGTTGGTAATTTTTAGCAGAATGTTTAAAAACATATTTGAAAACTATCCTAATATACCAGATAGAATTAAAAGAGACCCGTCGAAAGTTATAGATTATGTAAATGCGCAAGACAAAGCAAAAGAAACTTTAAAGAATTTTGATAAAGATGGAGCGTCTACAATTGTTGGAGCAAAGAAAGATGATTATGAATATTTAGGTATTCAGCAGACTGATCAAAACTCTCTGACTAGCATGTTGAAAGAAAAAGGAGGAAAAATGGACATGAAAGACTTAATGAAGGCAATGAAGGGCTAAAATAAGTGTATATTAAGTTGAATCATGTCAATGAAACTCGACGCCATTATTGATAGTAAAACGCTCCAAGCTTCAATTCAAAGGGGCGTTAGGGAATATAATAGAAAATTTGCTAGTAAAGAGACGCTAAAATTAAAGATTGACGATAAGGGATTTCGTCAACCTTTAGGTAGAATTACAGGCGACTTGCAAATGTTTGATTCGGCATTGGCCGCATCGAATGCTCGTGTTATTGCATTCGGCGCTTCAACTGCTGTTATAGGTGGAATTTCAAAAGCTTTTAAGGATTTAGCAAAAACCACAATTGAAGTAGGCAAGACTTTTGCTGACATTAATCGTATTTTACAAATCAGCACTAAAAATTTTGAATCGTTTGGAAATCAACTTTTCAATATTAGCAAAAAGAATGCTACATCATTTCAAGACACCACAAAAGCTGCATTAGAATTTGCCAGACAAGGTTTAAAAACAGAAGAGACATTAAAACGAACTTCTGATGCTTTGACTTTGGTTCGGCTGACTGGAATTAATGCTGACAAAGCAGTAAGTTCTTTAACAGCTACTGTTAATGCTTTTGACAATGCAATGGTAACAACAACCTCTTCTGTAAATAAGTTCGTAGCTGTTGAAACTAAGTTTGCTGTTGGAGCCCGAGATTTGGTAGAGGCTATTGGTCGTGTAGGTTCATCTGCTAAAGACGCAAAGGTAGGATTTGATGAGTTGAATGCTATTGTTACTTCTGTTCAACAAACGACTGGTCGAGGCGGAGCTGTTATTGGTAACGCCATGAAAACCATCTTCACTCGTCTACAAAGACAAAGTACACTTGAAGCTTTGGAGTCATATAATGTAGCCGTAAAAGATATTCAAGGCAACACATTGCCCGCTATACAAATATTAAATAACTTCGCTCAATCCTATAAAGGACTGACAGATGCAAACCAAGCTTATTTGCGCGAGCAAGTTGCAGGTGTCTTCCAAGCCAACATTCTTTCTGCAATTTTAAGAGACTTAGGAAAACAGCAATCAACTTTCGGATCGGCATTAAAAGTTTCGACTGCTGCAACAAATGAGGCGGATAAGGCTACTGCACAGTTAAATAAAACTCTTTCTGCTTTAGCAGCTCAAACAGCAACAGAATTTAAACGACTTCAAGAGAACATAGGAAAACAAACTTTTGAACCTATCGCAAAAGCAATTTTAGATCCTTTAAAGGGTTTGATGGAAGGCATCAATGAATTGATCGATGGGGAAGGAGCAGGTAGCGAAATTGCTAATGGATTACTCAAAGGCATAAAAAATGTCATTGGAGGTCCGGGGCTTGTTCTTATCGGGGGCATACTACTAAAAGTTTTTACTAATACAATAGGTTACATTGGAAAAGCTCTGCCTCAATTAGTCGGCATGACGACTGAAACACAAAAAAGAGCAACAATAGAGCAATTTGTAAGTACCGTTTTAGCTAAAGAAGTAGATTTGGCCAAAGCTATAGCAGTTAACGAAGGAAATGCAGCAGAACAAGCTAAGCTTTTATTGGGATACGCAAAGCAAACTGCCGCACAATTCGATAGTCAAGAAGCGTCTGTTAATAATATTGTAAACAAATTAATGTCAAATCCTGCTGCTTTTGCTGCAATTAATGTAGCCACAACAGGAAAAACGTCAAAAGGTAAAGGCGCCCCAAGAGGTGCAGGCGGTTACATGCCGGGAATGTTGGCTGAAGCCACAGATATAAAAAATGGAGTCGGCGGAGTTAAAAAATCAGCCGTGCCGGTTTCAATTCCAAACTTTGCATTTGGAGGTGGCAAGCGTGGCCCAATGATTGCAAATACTGGAGAGTATATTGTCCCTAATTTTCAAGGTGGAGGTTCAGCTATTTTTAATCCTAATATGGTAGCAGCATACGGACTACCTTCGGGAGCAAAGCAAATTCGTGGCGCAGGAGGTTATGTGCCAAACTTTGCAGATGTGAATATAGCGTCGGTTGATAATATGATTTCCAGAATAGAATCTGGAGCATATAAAGATAAAGATCTTAGGAAGAGTTTAGTTGGGGATGCTAACAAAGCGGCAGGTTTAAATATGTCGGCAAGAACTGCACCTTCACAAGTTCTTCAAAAACTACAAAAGAAAAGAGGTCTTTTAAAAAGGCAATCAATCGGTAATAATTTAGATGGAAGGGGATTTGCTTCGATGCTAGTTCCCCAAGTAGGAGCTAACGATCCAAATTATAGATATAATTTTAAAAACGCTAAAACCCAAAAAGAAGCAGGGATATTACTTGGTGGGAAATCTGGTCCAATTAGTTCGGTAACTTTTGGTGTTTATGGCTTAGATCCTAATGCTCCTAACGATCTAAAAAAAGGAGGCAATCTTGCAAAAGTAGATGAAATTTTAGATAAGTCTTTGGTTAGTGCAGCAAACAAAGTTTTTAAATCATATAGTCCAGCTATAGGAAATATACCAGCAAATAAAGAACGTATAGAAAAAGAGTTTTTATTAGAAGGCGGACAAGGAGCTATGGAAGCATTCAAAGGCGCTTTGTTCGAAGGCTTGGTTAACAGATTGATTGGACAGAATTTAGACAAAAAAGGAAACACTTTAGATGTATTCTTGGACGCAGGTGGTGCATCAGGAAAAAGAGCTAAAGATTTATTTGGTATTGATAGACCTGTTCAATTTGCAGATGTTAAATCTAATTCTGGAAGTGGCAACAAAGGCAAGTTTGTAAAGCAGCTTTTAAGCAACGCAAAAATGCTGCCTCCAATGGCAGCTGCTAGAGGATATGTTCCAAATTTTGCTGCATTAGGAGATGCGGTTGAGCGAGAAGCTGCTGCGGGAGTTCCGCTGGGATCTATTCGTGTTGGCAGATCTTCTAAATTAACTTCTCCTAACAATCCTGCTGGCTTAGCAGTCACGAATACACGAGACGAACCCAGAGGGCTAAAAGATGTGGTTGGCGCTTCGCGCGGCTATGTTCCTAATTATGCCTTCAACCTTCCCGGCGGCCTTACAGTGCAAAAAGGCAAAGGTCATGCTAAATTGCTTGAGGATGCTCAAAAGAAATTAGCCAAACAATTAAATGATGCTATAAATGATTACCGTAAAGGGAATATAAACAGAGATAAATTAAATGCCACAACGCAAAAATTAATTGCCGATATGAAATTTACTGCAACAGCAGAGAAAAAAGTTGCAGCTTCGTTAAATAGAAGAGTTGCTGCTGTGGATAGGCTGAATGCTAGTAGTGGCGCTGGCGGAGGATTGATGGGTAGAGCTAGCGCTTTAAATAAAAAGATGGCAGCCGGTCCAATGGGAGGAATGGGTGGAATGATGGCCTCCATGGCGTTGCCGATGTTGGCTGGAGGAGTCGAGCAAGCGTTTGGAGAAGGAGACTCAACTGGTCAGGGGCTTTCTGGAGCTTTGTCTGGAGCAGGTACTGGTGCGATGATTGGTTCATTTTTTGGCCCATTAGGCACAGCAATTGGTGGAGCGGTTGGAGGTATAGCAGGTTTAAGTTATGCAGCAATGAATGCTGGCAAAAGCTTAGAACAGTTAGAAAGGGAAACTCAAGAATACGAGCAAGCAACTGCCGCAACAACAGGCGCCGCAGAGCAATATATTCAAGCTCAAGAAGATTTAGCCACGGCCATAACCCCTGAAGAACTTGAGGACGCACAAAAAAGATTGGCTAAAAACTTTGATGCTATTAAAGACGTAGATCTTCAAAATTCGTTTTCTGAAGCAGGTACTAATGTAGGCGAAATGATACGCAAGTTAAAAGAGTATGAGGTGAGAAGAACGGCTGGAGCGGTTGCTGGTCGAGCAGCTGCTAACGCTGCGGTATTAGAAGAAAAACAAGGCACACTTTCAAGAAATTTTGATGCTCTTTTAAATTTTATTGTAAAGCAGCCGGGTTCAGAAGGTAAATCTTTTGGAGGGGCTTTGCAAGGTGAGGACGCCTTGATGACAGAAAGAGATTTGTTAGTCAGAAGACCGAGAAGAGGAGGAGGGAGAGGGCAGACCTTGATGAAAGATGCTCAAGGCAATCAAATTTACGATATGGTTCCGCTTCCGGGAAATAAATTTTATGAAATAGACGATAAAGCCTTAGGTAATTTAAGGAAGCAATTTGGTGAGTTCTTTCAAGTAATGAACGTTCTTAATGAGGCCCAAATGAAAGAATTATCGGAAATGTTAGATACTGAAGCTCAAAGTGGTGATTTTGATGCAGACGATATCGCTCGTTTACTAGTTGGAATGAATGTTGGGTTTAGCGACAAAGATTTGGATAATTTAGAAGCTGTATTCCAAAAATTAGAAGATGCATCTGACGGAAGGCTGTTTAGAACAGATCTTGTTGAAACTCAGGATTTAAAAGGCTTTGCCGATTTGGTTGCAAGGGTGGCTGCGTTTACTTCTCGGTCAAAAGATGTTACAAATGACATATCCACCGCAGCCGCCGAGGCTTTAGAATCATTTCAAGATATAAGAAATTCTATGAGTCGTTTTGCTGAGATAATGGCTCGAACATCTAGTTTTGCGGCTGGATTAGGCAAGTTGCGTTCTGCTTATGGGGGTGCAGTTTCTGGTATATTTTCACAAGCTGGAGCGGGCATCACCGCTGCAAATTTCAGAGCAACTCAAGAAGATAAAAGTTTAAACGAAAAAATATCATCTGCTTCGACAAAATTTGCTGCTGATAACGTCGTTAAAATCTTAGATACAATTAAAAAAGCTGGCGCTGCTGTAGGAGATGATAAATTAAGAGCATTAGATGAAGCAGCTACTGCGTTTGTTTCTGGGACAGACGGAAGTATAACAGACGCTTTAGATAAATTTTCTGAATTTACTACTGAAAATAAAAAAGCAAACCAAACTATTGTTAGTCTTATTGACAGTTTAAGAAATCAATATGATTTGCAACAACGAAATTTTGATATAGAAAAGGCAATCTTAAAAGGTCGCCAACAATTAGAGCTAGAAAAAGCAAAAAATGTTTTTGAAGAAAAAGCGCTATCCCAAAAACAGTTTGAAGTTTTGCAAGAAAGAAAAAGAACTTTACTGCAAGAACAAAAAACTTCAGAACTAAGAAGAATATCATTACAAGCACAAATAGATGACCCTCGTACGTTTCGAGGAATGAGAACTACAACGGCAATTGCAACTCGTCAATCTTTAGAAAGACAAATTAGCGATGAAGATTTTCGCATGCAAAGACGACAACTAGACGAACAAAGTATCCAAAAAATTGCCGATGCCCAAATGGCCAAGCAACAATTAGATTCTCGACTTGATTTAATAAGTAGTCAAGATGTTTTAGCTCAAAAAATACAAGAATTGACAGAGGCCTTGCGCCAAGAGCAAAGATTATTAGGAAACGAAAAACTTAGAGAGGCCGAATTGAGATCTAGCGCAACTAGAGAAATAGCATTAAAAAATCAAGCAAGTATAATAGGGCCAAAGCAAAATCCAGACCTCTACAAAACTGGACCGTACAAGTCAGTTAGAGAGAGAATAGAGCGTGAAGCGGAAGAAGAAAGACGGAAAATTAATCAAAAATACGATGCACGCGCCAAAGATATGATAAGCCCAACTATTGAGCGAGCAACTAGTGGGCAAAGTGGTTCTATACGAGAATCTGGTACTCTTCCCGCTGTTCGTATAAATGCAACAAATACGTCTGGTTTATCTAATAGTAAATATTACTCATTGCAAAAAGAAGCTGCAGAAGCTTCTGCGGAAATTTTGCGAAATGCAAAAAGCGAAGAAGATATAATGACCAGATTGGAGGCCATTAAAAAATCAGGTAACGAACAAGATAAAAGTGCAAATGCCGTTTTCAACGACACAATAGAAAAGATAAAACAAGAAGTTTCGTATGGATATGAGAGTTTAGCTATCGAACAAGAAAAAGCGAGAGCTAGGCAAGATGCAGCTAATGCAATAGAAAAAGCTAACGATGAAGAGGCAAAGTCATTCACGGGATCTATGGGAGCTGGATTTGATGATTTATTTAAAGATATTGATTATATATATGGACGTTTAGGAAAAGATCTTCCAAAGCAATTTAGAGATGGAATGGTTCAGGCATTAGAAACTTCTATGGACAAAGCAGAAAGCTTCGGAGATGCAATGAGGGGCTTTGCTGTTGACTTTTTGAAAATTATTCGCCGCGCTAGCTTAGAGTATTCTATGAGCAATTTCACAAGCTTGATCGGTATGGGAGTTAGTTCTGATTTTCGTGAAAGAATGGTTCACGAACAAAGAGGGGGACTTATTCATGCTCGAAATGGAATGTATATTTCTGATGGCGCTCCTTCAGGCGATTCGGTTCCTGCTATGTTAGAAAAAGGCGAGTACGTTTTAAATCGTAAAGCTGTATCAGGAATGGGAGGTAAGGCTGCATTAGATTCGGTGAATTTTGGAATGTATCCACGCCAAGGAGGTGGAAGCATGATGCTGAACGAAAGCATTAAAAGTCCTAGAATGAGTGGGCTATTTTTAGCTTCAGACAATCCAGAACTAGCAGAAGAAAGAGAAAAAGCCGCCGAAAGAGAAAGAAGGCGCCAAGAGAAGCGAGCAGAAAAAGATGCAATGAAGCGTCAATTTTTAAGCACATTATTAAGCACCGCAGCTTCTACCGCAATGGCTCAATTCTCTAGTTTTGCACAAGGAAGAATACAAGATGCTAAAGCTGCTAAATCAGTTGAAACTGCAACCGGAGGAAAACTAACAAAAAGTGGTAATTTTATTACAGGTTATAATATAGAAGGCTCTGACGCAGATCTGGCAGCTTTCAGAGCACAAAATACATTTACACCTACCCAAGCTAAAGCATTAGGATTAGATACTAGTGCAGGCGCAGTTAAAATCCCGAAGGCTATGACTAGGGTTTTAAATAAGACCATAGACAATAGAATGGCAGAAATCATGGGAGGAAAAGATGTAATGAGGGATTTTTATAAAGGAATCCCGGCATCGCAATCTAGGGTAGATTTCCTAACACAACAAGGAGTCGATGCTTCAAATATGAATACTGTAAAAGATAAAATGTCATTTATGGATTTCTTACGTAGCAAACGTAAAGGCGGAGGTCGTATGGCTGGGGGTTATATGAATAAAGATTCAATGCCCGCATATTTAAGTGAAGGTGAATATGTAATGAACAATAAAGCTGTAAGGAAGTATGGCTTAGGGTTTATGGGTAGATTAAATGGCGGAGTCATTCCCGGCTTTCAAGAGGGCGGCCCTGTTGGAGGCGGCGCAAATACAGCGCCGTTAAGCTCTGGCATGGGTGCGACTACTAATAATATTTCTATAAATGTATCTGTTGGAGGCGGAGGAGGAGGTCAGCAAACTTCTAATTCAGGCAATCAAAACGCAGATCAAACTTCTAATAAAGACGATGCTACTCAAGGCAAGGAGCTTGGAGAAAAAATTAGAGCTAAAGTTTTAGAAGTTATCTCTGAAGAGCAAAGACTTGGTGGCTCACTAAGCAAGACTAAACGACAAGGATAATGGC
>MDSZ01080607.1_pt1 | contig 11281 bp, 7 predicted proteins | sample 811201 | NCBI WGS metagenome assembly MDSZ01 (sample SAMN05326647, study PRJNA326480) | marine metagenome | isolation source: seawater | place: Indian Ocean: North | collected 2010 | reverse complement strand
TTGGCTAAACTGTTATCGATAATTTTTCTTGGTGTTCCATCGGGTTTAGATAAATCGAATCTTATAGCAAGTTTGGCATCTAGAAATTTTATTAAATATTTGGCATAATCAACTATTCTCATTTCATGTCCACTTCCTATATTTATAAGTGTTTCTTTAGTTTTTTTATTTAAAAAATATATACAAGCATCAGCCAGATCATCTACAAACATCAATTCTCTTTTAGGTTTACCTGTTCCCCAGATTTTTAAAAATTTTTTTTTTCTTAGTTTTGCAGAATATATTTTGGATAATAATGCTGGTAAAAAGTGAGAATTTTCAAGATGATAATTATCATTTGGACCATAAAGATTACAAGGCATTAAGCACTTATAATTAGTTTGATATTGATAATTGTAACTTTCACACATTTTTATACCCGCTATTTTAGCGATAGCATATGGCTCGTTAGTTTTTTCTAGTTCGCCAGTAAGAAGATATTTTTCCTTAATTGGTTGCTTTGAGTTTCTGGGATAAATACAGCTAGATCCTAGAAATATTAAATGTTTAATTTTATTTTCATAAGCTGCATGAATGATATTATTTTGAATTGAAATATTTTCATAAATAAAATTCGCTTTGTATTTATCATTTGCGTATATACCACCAACTTTCCCTGCAGCATTGATTACTGCATCTATTTTATTTTTTTTAAAAAAATTAAATACCTTACTTTGGTTTTTAAGATCTAACTGCTTTTTCGATCTATATATTAGATTTCTATATCCATTAAATTTTAATCTCCTAAGCACAGCAGATCCAACTAATCCTCTGTGACCTGTAACAAATATAAATGAATTTTTACTTATCACTTATAATTTTTTAACTCCTCTGAAACCATGTCTTTAATTAAGCTATTTATATTAAACTTAGGTTTCCATTTAAGCTCTTTTCTGGCTAAGTTTGATTTACCTAGTAAAGATTCAACTTCCGTAGGTCTAAAGTATCTTGTATCAATACTAATATACAACTTATTATTTATATAACCTTTCTCATTTATTCCACTCCCTCTCCAAACAATTTTAAAATTAAGTTCTCTTGCAACCAAACCTAAAAAATATTTAACAGAGTATTGTTTGCCAGTTGCTATTACATAATCCTTGGGAGTTTTTTTTTGTAACATTTTCCACATTGCGGATACATAATCTTTTGCATGACCCCAATCTCTTTTCGCATATAGATTTCCCAAATAAAGTCTTCCTTTTCCTGTTTTTTTTAATTTACAGAATGCTTTAACAATTTTTGATGTTACAAACGTTTCGCCCCTTAATGGACTCTCGTGGTTAAAAAGTATACCGTTGCATGCATAAATTTTATAAGCCTCTCTGTAATTTACAGTAATCCAATGAGCATATAATTTTGCTGCTGCGTAAGGACTTCTAGGATAAAATTTTGTATTTTCATCCTGCGGAGGTTTAGAGGCTCCAAACATTTCAGATGTACCTGCTTGGTAAAATTTAGTTTTTTTTTCCAGTTTAAGTGTTCTTATAGAGTCTAAGATTCTTAAAGTGCCAATAGCATCAACATTTGCTGTATATTCAGGAACTTCAAATGATACACCAACATGTGATTGTGCACCAAGATTATAAATTTCGTCAGGTTTTATCTTTTGTATTATTTTTAAAACAGATAAAGAGTCACTTAAGTCACCATAATGTAAATGAAAATTACTTTTATTATGTGGATCTTTGTATATGTCGTCAATTCTTGATGTATTAAAACTAGAACTTCTTCGTTTTATACCGTGAACTATATAATTTTTTTTTAATAAAAACTTTGATAAATAAGCACCATCTTGTCCTGTTACACCGAAAATTAATGCTTTTTTCATATTCTTTATTTAACTATTACATTTTATCAATTTTATAAATAAAAAAATTATTTAATTATTTCGATAACCATCTTTTTGTTTTTGAAATTGAATTACTAACATTAAAAACAAAATTAGCAAATAACCAGCATTAAAATAACCGGCTCCTCTTAATGATTGAGTTATAAGGAACGTGGTAATGAATATCTTATTCTCAATTAAAATGTTCTTATTTAAAAGAAAAAATAATATAGACAAATATATTATTACGCTCAAAAAGCCAAATTCATTAATGGTCTTAAAAAGTGTATTTGATGCATCTTTGCTATTATATGATTTAAGCACATTTCTAACTAAATTATTTTTTTTATTAAATTCATTAAAAGCTAACTCGTATCCTTGAAATCCCCAACCAAAAGGCTTTGTTAAAATTGAATTAAGTGTAATCTTTAATGCGTGGTAAAAAACATCAGAAGACAAGGATGTTGTACTATGAGATAAATTTTTTATTTGTTGTTTTTCAATTTTTTTCAACTCCTCTAAGTAAAAATCCTTCTCATTTATTGAAATATTTTCCTTATTTAACTCATTTTTTATTTTGTTTTGTTTTGATAAAGGATTAAATTTATTAATTTGATCTGAAATATTTGCATTTGGTATTACTTTAGAACGACAAACACCATCCTGTAAAAAATTAAAAACTAAAATTGAAGTAAAGATGAATAAAAATATTATAAAATTTTTACCTAATCTTTTGTATTCGAAAACCAAAATACATAAAATAGAAGCCACAAGTCCAGCTAATAAAGTTGCTGAGCTTTTTAATAAACAAATAACAACAAATAAAAATATAGAAATTTTAAAAAGAATATTTTCTTTTTTATTTACTGCTAGATAAGTACCCAAAAATATTATTGGGGTTATAGACATAGCTAAATGTGAATTTTCATTAAAGATAAGATCGTAAGAAGAAATAAAATGAATGTAAAATAATGGAGACTCAAAATTGTTCTTTCCACCAATAATATTTTTTATGGCCCCACAAGAAAAAGGTTCAGGATTACTTGGGATTTCTAAAAAAAAATGGATCAAGATTGAAAAAAAATATAGAAAAATAAATGATTTAATTATTAAAATTTTGTTTTCTAAAATTATTTTGTGAAAATAAAATGATAATCCAAATAAATATATTAAAAATATAACACTAAAAAAAAATTTCAAATTCATTAAATTTCCTACAAAATAACTATGAAGAATTAAGAATGAAAATATAAGTATACTTATTATAATAAATTTAAATCTTCTCTGATTTAAATCTTTTAAAATTTCTAAAAATAAATAAGGAGAAATTAAAAATATAACAATTCTTATATCAAATTTAATTCCTAGTGTTGCAAATAAATCCCAGAAAAAAATATAAAACATTACGACTAAACTAATTATGTAATTTTTTTTTAATAAAAGAAAATTTGATGTCATTTATTTTGCGTTGATAGATATATATAAAAACCGACTGGTAAGAACATAACCATATTTAGCCAATTATTAAAAAGATTACCATTAGGAATTACAGGAATTAGCATTACCATAAAACCTAATAACAAAGAAATTTCAAAATTATTTAAAGTTTTTCTTTTGAGAATTATTGAAAAATATAAATGTTTTAATAATAAAAGATTTAAATAAACAAATAGTAATAAAATAAATAAAAAACCAATTAATCCTAACTCGGAAAGGGCTTGTAAGTAAAAATTATGAGGATGAGTAGTACATCCGTCAGAAGGAGCAATAAATTCAATAAAATAATTTTTTGGAATAATTTCTTTTTTTTTATACTTATCAGATAAATTATAGCTATTAACTGTCAGGTTTAAATGCGAAGCTGTTGGGTCTTTTTTTAGTCTATATTCAAATAATTGGTCATTTAACTTATAAGAAAAAATTTTTTGATTTTTTTTAAAGATATCTCCTTTTTTAATAAAAATATCTTCAACTAATATAACGTCAGCATTTATATCATCAAAGTGGACAACATATGAATTTTTACTTAAAACACTGAATTTATCATCTTTGCAAAAGTATCGAAAAGATCTTGGGCCCTGGCCAATAATTTTTTTATCAATATATCCATTGTATGCAGTTTGATAAATATTTTTATAAAAAACAAAATTTGAGAAAAAGTTTTCATCATCAAATTTAAAATTTATTTGATTTATTGTTTGCTCATAATATCTATTAATTAAAGTTTTGTTAAAGAATAATCCAACAAATACAATTACCAAAATAGAAGTTATAAAATAAAATTTAAATTTAATTGGAGAGTTTATCAAAATAAAAACTAATATCACATATAGGCAAATTGTATAAAATGCCATTCTTTCCCCAGAAAGCATTATGGTTAAAAAACAAAAAATTAATGTTATAAGGCTACAAATGTTTATTTTTAAGCTAAGTGTTTTATATAAAAATATATATAATGACAAAAACAATGGAAGCAATCTTGATAAGAAACTTCCTACGATCATTTTATCACCAAAAAAACCTGTTAATCTATCTTCTCTAATTTTTTCATAGCCAATTAAGTTATAATCAAAAAAGAACTGGAAAATACCATCAATACTTACAATCAAAATTGTAGCTAGAAAAAACTTATAAAATAAAAATATTAAAGTTTTATTACTTTTTAATAGATCTAATACTGCAAATACAAACAATATATGCCTTATATAAAAAATATGCTTTAAGTAGATTTCCTCAATATAATTTGAAAAAATTATCGTAATAAAAATATATAAATAAAAAAATATAAAAAATAAAAAAAACTTATGTTTTGTGAATGAAAAATTTTTTGTCTTGAAAATTTTATGCAGATAAAAAAGATTAATTAAATTCATTAAAATCTCAGCAACAAATGGACCTGCAACTAACGATGCTGGATAAAAAATAAGTAATATAATTGGAATATAATTTAACTTGTTATCAAATTTAATTTTTTCCATTAGTTTTATAAGCTTTTAATTGGCATTATTCTCAAATATTCTATAATTAAATTTGTATGAAATTTCATACTCTTTTTTTTTATTAACACATATTTTTGGAAAATCTCCACACTTAGACTTCAATGATTGGTATATTTCTACGTCACCAATTTGATCTATTTTTTTTATATGAGAATAATTAGTATCGCCTTTATTTATAATAATTAAATGCTCATAACTGAATTTATTAAAATGCTTAAAAGTTATTAGCACAAAAATTCCCAAAATAATGATTAAAACTCTTTTTTCACTTAAAATTTTTTGAAAATTTGTTTTTGAAATTAATAAAGCTAATAGAAAACATGGTAACGCAATAATTAAACCAGATCCAAATCTAACTTCAGGTGCTTTCAACCAAATATAAATTGAAAATATAAAAAATATTATTGAAACAAATATGAGAATTTTTTGATTTTTATAAGTTTTTATTTTTTTAATTTTTTCAATTACAAAAATAATAATCAGAAAAATTAAAGATAATATAATAATAAAAGAAGAAATTTTCAAAATTGCTGTATTCATATAATAGTCATTAAACCATGGCAAAAACCAATCATAAGAATTTAGTGTATGGTCAAAGTCAGTCCATTTTTCTCTCAGCCTAGTGTCTCTAGTATAACTCTGAATAACCTTTGCTATATATTCTGTTTCGGAAATATTGGACCAAGATGTTTGGATACAAGTATTTTTAATTGGGAAGATTAAACAACCACTAACAAAATAACTTCTTAACAACCAAAAAATACTCGTGAAAAATATAAATATATTTGAAACATTAATTAATCTGTAATTTTTATTAAAGATTAAAATTACTAATAAAAGGAAAATTAATGAAAGATTTGAAATTTTAGTTGTGATTGATAAAAAAATTATAATTACAAAAAAATTTATTATTTCATCTTTTACAATAAAATTTTTTTCATATATTTTAAGAAAATAATAATAACTTATTATAAATAGAAACATTGCAACTGTATCAACTTCAGGATTTCCAAGTTGATTCAATATGGGTCCATTAACGAATGGATGGAAAAAGGAATATGTAAGTAAAAAGCATATTGATAAAAATAAAAATAAATTACTTATTAAATATTTTTTTTTTAAAAAAACTGAATAACAAAATACTGTAAATATAATTGAGCTTAAATAATATTTAAGTTTTAAATTAAAAATTACAAGATTTGCTAAAGCCAAATATGAATGCCATGATGAATTTACTCCAAATCTAATATTTAAATTTGTTATTCCAAGGTTTATTTTATTTAGAGTAATCCAATTTAATTGTTGTAAGTGATAAAGAGGTGAGTCTATATTTGGACCATTATAATACATCAAAAAATTTATAAAAAATAATAAAATTAAATAATAAGAAAATTTTGGTCTATAGATTTTTTTTTTATAACCTATCCCAAAAATTAATATTCCAACTATAAAAAAAATTAGGGTAAAATATTTTAAAGGAAAAAAAAAATTTATTAATAAAGAAAAAAATATTGTAACTAAAACTCCATAAAAAATTTCAATATTTTTAACATGAATATTCTTTTCATTAAGGATAACTCTTTTAAATAGATAAGAATATCCAAATAATGATAAAATTATAAAAAAACAAAATAAAGTTGAAATAATCATAAGAATATTAAAATATATCTATTTATAAATCTTTAAATATAGATAATTAATAATAAATAATATTATAATAATTCCTGCTATTGATCCAAATAACAAATATGATTGAGCTGGCAAATATCCGAAATGAGCAAACCTATATGCAATAACCATTCCAATAAGTGAAGAAGCAATCACATTATTTTTAGTAGACTTAAAAATAAGATATTCAAAAATGAATGCAAAAAAACTGAAAAACATCATTAAAAAAAACAATAAAAAGTATGATCCTGAGAAATATAAAAAGGTTATCAAACCAGGCAATGTATTACCTTTCTCCTTGCCTTTTTTTACACCTTTATATCTATCTTCTGGATAAATATTAAAGTTTTTTTCATAAAAGCTTATTGAATTTTCTGCATATTTTTCTTTTAAACTCTCAAAAAATAAATCTTTACTCAATTTATTTTTATCTTTTGTTATGATTAACATTGAGTCAATTCCTACCCATCTAAAAACAATTAAATGTTTAAAACCGTGATTTGTTCTATTTAATACTCTTTTTAAATCGTCTGATACCTTTTTTTCAGGATATTGAAAACTTTTAAAATTACCATCCAATACTGCATCAGTACCTTTAGTAATAATTAATCTAAAATGATTTACAGAAATTACAGAGATATAAAATGCAATCATTGAAATTGAAATTAATTTAATAAAAAAATAAAGATTTAGTTTTAAATTAATTTTATTTGAAAATTTATATAATCCATAAAATATTGCTAGACAATTAAATATCATTCCACGACTCAGCATCGAAAGCGAGGATAAAAAAACCTCAAAAATTACTAACAAAATTATACCTAAAAATATTTTGTTATAACTATTTATATCTAAATATAAAATAATTGCGGAACAAAATGTTAAAAAATATAAAAGTGATGTCTTTATAAGACCATTAATTAAAAAATTATCACCTTGGCCTACTAAACCTCTTTGATAAATTTGAAATTCAATATTATAAAAAAAAACAAATAAAATTAAAAAAATAAAAATTAAAAGAATAATATTTCTATATTTTTGATATAATTTAAAATTAAAATTTAATTTTATTTTTTTTGGATAATTAAAAAAAATTTCACGAAAATGACCAAAAAAAATTAAGCCAAGCATTCCTATTGATGATGCAATTAATGCATTATCAAAATTATTTGGAGAAATTTTGCTTTGATTAGATATACCTTCTGAAAAGAAACCATCATTGTAAGATATTATGTACGAAAACTTAAACCAAAATCCCAATAATAAAAAAACACCAAAATAACTTTCATAAAAAAAAGCTTTTTTTCTAAATGAAAAGTAAATTAGATAAAAACTTATACATGAAAATATTATATAAACTAGAAAATCTCCCTCATAATTAATTATAGATTTAAAAAATAAGATTAAAACTAAAGTTAAAAAAAATAATTTAATTATTTTCAATGTAAGTTTATTTTTCTTGAATAAATGTGACATCTTTAAATTATATTTTTCTTAAATTATTCTTATAGTAATTTTCATTTATTAAATTGCCACTCTTAAAAATTATTAGAGCAAATAAAGAACCTGCTAGATATGAATATGACATCAATTTTAGACCACCAAAGATATCAAGTAATGGTAAAATTAATATTAAAATTAGACCATAGGTAATGTCTTTATAGAAAAGAGAAGTAAGAGTTATTTTTTTTGAAAATACAAGCTCTTGTCTGGTATACATTGCAAAGAACATAATAAAAGAACCTACAGCTGAAATTTTAATTAAATGAAAAAAGAGATTGTTATTATTTATTTGATTTTGATCATAAATATTAAAATCTATAATATTATAACCAATTAAGAATATAAATAGTCCTAGAAAAAAATATTTGATTTTTGGATTTATTTTAATTTTATTGTAAAAATAATTTGGACCTAAAACATTATTAAAAAAAGTTCCTGGAAAAGAACAAATTGCAAATGCAATAAATATTATTCCAGAAATCTCTTTTGGATACGTAAAATACAAATAAAATCTCCAGCATAAACTACTTAATGTAAGAGATAATGAAGAGAAATACTTCAATGTATCCTTAAAGAAAGATTTTAATCTAATCAAATTTAATTTCTTAATATTCAAAAATATTAATGTTCGGATACATAAAAAAAGTAAGATGCAACAACTTAAAGATAGGGTTAATTGAACAAAGTTTAAATCTTGAGATAGAAATGATAGAAAATTTAATAGGAAAAAAAATACTAATATAACTAATATTATTAATAATTTTCCAATATTTCTTCTAATTTCATAAACTGATATTACTAATTCAGAACACCAAAGAAGCACAATAAAGCATGAAATGATTAAGTTTGTATAAAAATCATCAAAAATTGAAAAATAATAACTTATAAATAGAAATAGGATAATAAATATTGCTCCTAAAAAAAGTCTAAAAAACAAACTATTTTGTAAAAAATCAACATCTTTTTTTTTAATTGCTATTAATCTCGTATTTCCAGATAACATTTGAGTTAATGTTATAAAGATAATATTTGTTAAACCAATTTCTGCAGCCATTTCACTCTTAAAAATCAAAAAAGATAGTAACAGAATTATGTTAGGCATAAATACATTAAGGCTATGTGCAAAACTTGCAATGTAAAAGTTTTCTGAGGATCTACCCTTGACAAAAATTTTTTCGTTGTAAAGTTTTTGATAACTATCTTGTAAATTTTCAATAATTATCTCATCACTTTTTTTTTTATATTTTTTAAAAAAAAAACTCGTGTTTATTCCGAATTCTATTCTTTTTTTTTGCGACCAATTTGAAATTTCTTTAAATTTATTAATAATTGATCTTGTATTATTTTTAACTTTTTGTGAAAATTTATCATTTTCCAAAGTTTCTATATTTTCTGTAATTATACTTGGCAAACCATAAGTCCCTGATTCTAAAACTGAGAAACTTAATACCTCAGACTTAGAAATAAGAATATTTGCCCATGAATTATTAATTATTTTTGATTTATTAAGACCAAATACTGGTTTTAGAATTTTAATCGAAGGATAATTTATAATTAATTTATTAATTCTGCTTAAATAATTTTTATCATCTGGAATTCCATATATTTCCAATTTCCAACCCTCTTTTATTAATTCACTCTGAATAAAGTAATTAATCATTTCAATAATGTTTTTATGAGGATGAATTCTACCAAAAAAAACAAATTTTTTTTTAATATCAGAAGATTGTTTAAATTTAAAGCTTTCAAATGGGATGTTATTTTGAATAAGCTCAACTTTTAATTTTGAAAATAATTTTCTTATTTGTTTATATTCATCTTTAGTTATTGCAACAAAGGTTATATTTTTTTGCTTATAAAATAAAAATTTTAAAAAATATAAAAATATTCTCTTATTAAATTTTTTTATTATTCCATTCTCATTAATAGCTGGTTCAAGAAGCATTCCATGAGGGTGAATGATTGTTTTTTTCGAATAAATTAGGCACAATATTATAGAGTAAAGTTGAATTGGTGCCCACATACCGTGTATATGAATAACATCATATCTTATCACCTGGTTTAAAAAAATTTTTCTTAAATAAAAAAAATTTCTCCATTTAATCCCTTTAATGATTAAATTATTATTTTTTTTTGGATAATCAGTATTAGAACAAAGCACTTTAGAAGAAAAAAAATTTTTTTCTTCACCCTTTTTTAAAATAAAATTAATTAAAGAAGATATGCTGAAATTTTTTTTAGTGATTTCATTTGTAATATGTAATATTTTTAACATAATTTTACTATGAACGTTTTTAAGTTTTACAATGAAGAAGGTTGGTCTCAAAGCAAAAAAAACACCAAAGATGCATATCTCTTTGAGGATCTAAGACCAGTAGCAAAAAAGTATGTTTCTGATTGTAGGAAAAGAGTACAGCTCTTTATTCCAAAAAAAGGTCAGCATATTTTAGATTTTGCCTCTGGTCCAATACAATATAAAGAATACCTAAATTATTCAAAAAATTTTCAAAAAAGACATTGTGTAGATTTCTCTAAAAAAGCCATAAAAATAGCAAAAAAAAAAATAGGTTCACATGGTAAGTTTTATTGTAATGATTTTTTGAATATAAATTTTCGAAAAAATTATTTTGATACTATTATAAGTTTACACACTATTTATCACATATCTAAAAATGACCAAATAAAAGTTATTAAAAAACTGATATCAATTTCAAAAAAAAATACTCCAATAATTATAGTATATAGTAACCCACAAACTATTTTAAGTTTTTTTAAAAAATTTTTTTTATTAAGTAAAAAAAAAAGAAACAAAAAATTATACTTTTATTGTAATGATTTAAAATGGTGGAAACAGTTTTCTAAAATTGCCAAAGTTGAATTTTATCCTTGGAGATCATTCTCTGCTCAACATCAGAAAATATTCTTTCCAGATAATATTATTGGAAAATATTTATTTGACTTATTATTTTATTTTGAAAAAAAATTTCCAAAATTTTTTGTTAAATATTTTCAGTATCCGATTATTATTTTAAAAAAATATTAACTTTTATATTTTACTATAAAACTAAAATAAGATATTAATTGAATGACTAAAGCCAAATAAAAACTTCCAAAAATTTGAAGAACAATAAAGGGAAACCAAATCATTAGTTGAATAATTAACACCGCTAAATGTAAGTTTAAGTTTTTTAACAAATAATGATGTATATGTTGTTTGTCTCCTTTTAAAGGATTTCTTTTA
>MDSZ01002498.1_pt1 | contig 11281 bp, 13 predicted proteins | sample 811201 | NCBI WGS metagenome assembly MDSZ01 (sample SAMN05326647, study PRJNA326480) | marine metagenome | isolation source: seawater | place: Indian Ocean: North | collected 2010 | reverse complement strand
TTATCAAGTAATACAGGATTATTAGTGGGTGGTAGTGGTGCAGGAATAGTTCTATACATCCTTAAAAAAGTACCAAACGAGCAAATTTGTGCTTGGGTGGAGGGTATATGTTATGCAGCTGGTAAATGTATGACTTTAGGCTTATCAAAATGGAAATGGACAAAAAACTTTTGGAATAGTACAATAGAACCTTACTTTATTGATCTAATAGATAATTTAGTAGGTGGTGCTGTAAGAGGTTTTATTAAAGGATTGAGAGTAGATAAGTAATGCCTTACAAGACAAAAGATGGAAAATTAGTTAATGAAGTTACATTAGGTGATGGCTATCCTTTGTCCAACAATTTACAACCTATTAAGGTGGCAGGTGAGGCTTCTGCAATAGAATTAGCAAAAGCCTTGCCTGATGAAAGCAATAACGCTAAAGTTAAAATCAAAGGTGATTTAGAAGTAACAGGAACTACAAAAGGTGTAGTTGATGATAGTGATATTGTGCATATATCAGGAACAGAAACAATTACAGGAAGTAAAACATTTAGTCAAGCTATAGCCTTAAATAATGATATTAATTTACATTTAGGCACACAAGATAATAACGATTACATATATTCAGATGGTGCTAACATAAATGTTGCTATGGATGATAGTGATGTAATACAAATAAAAGATATTGAAATAAGGTCTGAAATTCCTATTAAAATACAAGAAGCATCATCTGCAAATGGAGATACAGCAGGTAAAGGTCAAATATGGGTTAAAAACGATACACCTAATAATTTATATTTTACTAATGATGCAGGTAATGATGTACAAATAACAAATGGTAGTTCATTAGCAAGTGGTGGTGGTTCAGAATTTAGACAATTAATAAATGCAGGATTTAATTATAGTTCAGCAGGTGGAACATTAGTATATATACCACTTGTTGGATATATAATAGAGTGGACAAGTCAATTTGGTAGAAATGAATATGTATCTTATGTTGCACCTTATGATGGCTATCTTAACCAAGTAGTATTTAGAAGTGAAGAAGCCTGTGGTTCTACAGTTGTAGGTTTTCATAAATCATCAACAGGAACAGAATCGCCAAATTCAACACCAAGTGCAACAGTAACAGTAGATATGGCTACTGATGATACACCATACAAATTTGCATTTACAAGTAATAACACATTTAGTGCAGGAGAAATTATTAATATATCATTTGACCCTACTAATGATGCAAATGATGTAGTATTTACAGCAGAATTTATATTAGATAGTAGTTCAGGATTATAGGAGAATAAATGGGAAGTTTAGCAGGAAAGTCGCCAAGTGCGACATATAAAAGTTTATTAAAGGTAGCAGATGAAACTAATGGTGTTTCAAGTTCTATATCCCAGATAGAGGATGGTGAAGGCACTTCTACTTGTTTATCAGTAAGTGATGACATTTTAACAATTCAACCACAAACTGATAATACAACAGGCACATTTGAAGTTAGAAATTCTGCAGGTTCAAGATTATTAAGAGTAGATACAAGTAATTCTTTGTGTAAGGTAGGTTCTACATTAACACCTGCAAATAGTCAAATAATTGAGTTTCATGCTAAAACTTTAGTTCCTGCAACAGCAGGTACACATCATTTTGTAGGTAGAGGTATGTCAGGATATTTTGGCGTGGCTACAGAAATGTCAAATGGAACAGGTACAGATCCTGCAACCACATTTGATGCTGGTGCTTCAACAGATGATTTATTACAAAATTTATTTATTGTTCCTGTAAACTCAACTATAGATGCTTGTAAGTTTATGGTTTCTACTATAACAGATACAGATTGTACTATCAATGTACACTTATACAAATTTACAATGACAAATGCAGGTAGTACTGATGATGGTAATTTAACAGGTGGTACATTACTTGCAAGTGGACAGGCAACAGCAGTAGATAGAAATGTAATTAAAACAGTTGATTGCACAATAGACAGTTCTGCTGTATCAGCAGGAGAAGTTATTGCTTGTTTCGTAGAAAATGAAACAAATACAGATTCAATATTTATTCAAACACAGGTTTTATACCACTTTAATTAGGAGAAGAAATGGCAAGATTAGATGCAAAATTAGAAATATCAACAGGATTAGGAAATGAATATCTTTGTGAAATGCAAGATAATTACACTGAAGTTAAATCAATAGTACAAACAGTAGATAATTCAGATGAATTTACTCAAATTGTAATATTTGGTACAGCAAGTTCTATTGGTGGTGATGCAGGTATAAGAATGACAGGTGCTAAATTAGTAGTTGTTAAAAACAATAATGATATACCTATAGAAATACTATTAAATACAACAGAATTTAAAGATAATTCTAATGTTGATGAATTGAATAGTGTTGATTTAGGACCTGATTCTGCTACATCAATTAGAAATACATCTTATATTATTGCTGCAAATGAATATATGGTTTTACCTAGTACATGGATGGTAAGTTATGCAGAAGCACATTCAGCAGCAAATGCAAAAACTATTAGTAATCAAGGTGGTTTTGACGTAAATAGTGGAAAACTTTATAGTGCAGCTATAACTGATATTGCAACAGCTTTAGAAAACGACACTACAACTTTTGTTGTTGATGATACAGATTTTTTTAAAGTTGGAGATTTAATACAATTAGGTTCTACAACAGGTACAACTGCAACCAATATAGAAATTGCAAGAGTTGTGTCAATAACCAATACAACAACTATGGAGTTAGAAAGAGGTTTATATGGCTCAATAACTGCTGATAAAGATGCACAAACTGATTCTACTAATGGTGCTGTAGTTAATGCTAAAGTTTATTTACCTTTTTTTAATACACAAGAAGATTATGATAAATACCACGATGATGCAAATGCAGTAGGAAAAGTACAAACAAATTCAAGTGGTAGATACACAGCACAAAATTTATTTGGTTATGGTAGAACAGCAGATGGTGTAGCTAATGGTATTGTAAAAGGTTCTTTTGCTTTAAAGTTTTATAATTCAGGTTATCAAGAGTTAGGTTTATCAGGTATTACGCCTTCAACTAATACAGGTTTAGCTGCTTCAACAACATATCAATTTAATATAACTGTTGATGGTGGTTCTACTTTTGTAGATTTAGCATTTACAACTGATGCTACAAACCTCAATTTTGGAGGTAATAATGGTGTTTTACAAAAGATTCAAGAAGCACTTGATACTCAGTTTTATACATCAGGAAACCTTTTTGAAAAGCAAGTTACTGTTGGTATTGTAAATGGTGATGTCAGATTTACATCAGGAACTAGAAATAGAGTATCTGCAATAGCACTCGCAGCACCTGGATCTGGAACTACTCCATTTGGAGTTGGTAGAATACCTGCTATAGGTAGTATAGAAAGTTCAGTAGCAGCTTCTTTACCTGATGATACTATTGAAGATAAAACATATAATACAAGCACATCAAATAAATCAGCATTTGCTTATGATGATGCTAAAGGTAATATATTAGGTGTAGCAACAGGTACATTAAATTATGAAACAGGTGCTATAGATATTACTGGACCTGCTAATGCTGAATTTGTAGTTAGCTTTAATTATGATTCGGCACATAGTGGAGGTTTAGCTGCTGCTAATACTATGACAAAATTAAAAGCAAGAAGTTTAAATAGTAAAATAGATGCAGAAATAGAAGTATTAGGATTTGTATAAAGGAGGATAATATGCCAAGTTATATGTATAAAACAAAAAAGAAAAAAACTAAAAAGATGAAACGTAGAAAGAAAAAGTGAAATGGCTAAATACAGGGGTAAATCAGTTAGATTAAATAAACCATCTCGTATAAGAAAAGGTCAAACTAGTTATGGAAGAAAAAAGTTTCAAGTATATGTACAAGATGGAAGTAGAGTAAAAAGAGTAACTTTTGGTGATCCTAATATGAGAATTAAAAAGTCAAGTCCTGCTAGACGTAAATCGTTTAGAGCAAGACATAGATGTGCAACGCCTGGTCCTAAAACAAAAGCAAGATATTGGAGTTGTAAAAAATGGTAAAAAGACGTAGAAAAAGTACAGTAAACAAAGCAGGTAACTATACTAAACCTGCTATGAGAAAAAGATTATTTTATAAAATTAAAGCAGGTAGTAAAGGTGGTAGAGCAGGACAATGGTCGGCTCGTAAAGCACAAATGTTAGCAAGACAATACAAAGCTAAAGGTGGAGGATATAGATAGTGGCTTTAAAAAAATCACAAAAGTCTTTGAAGAAATGGACAGCACAGAAATGGGATTATGTTTCTAAAGGAGATAAAAAGAAACCTAAATCTAAACGTGGTAGATATTTACCTAAATCTGTTAGAGCAAGTCTTACACCTGCACAAAAAGCATATGAAAATAGAAAAAAAAGACGTGCTACTAAAGCAGGTAAACAAAGAGCAAGTTATTCAAAGTCTGTTAGAAGAAAGATGAGAGGTAAATAATGGCAGCACCAATATATTGTACACATAAAGAATTAAAAAGAGTATTTCCACAACTTGATAGTTTTGATAATAAAAAACCTGTATATGGTTGGACAGAAGTTTCAAGCAATAAATATGCAGCACATAATAGTGGTTTAGTAACTCAATGTTTTGCAGATGGAGAAGATTTAGGACCTGCACAGTCAGCACACACTGATTTAAATGTTGAAGGCGAATGGTTTTACAATTCTGCTGAAGATGTACTTTATTATTTTTCTGCAACTAATCCTAATGATAAATTGATGGAAGCAGGAGAAGAATTTACTGCTATGGTTACACAATACAGAACTGATGCTAGTAGATACCTAGATAGTATGTTAGACCCTAATATGCCTAAAGAAGCGTGGAAAGATAAAACAGGTGCATACGATTACATTATTATTCGTACTACAGCACTAATTGCTGCTAATTTTATGATTAAAGCACACGATCCAAATAGTGAACTTGCTAATGCTCTTATGGAAGAAGCTAATCAAAATATAGAAAACATAAATCAAGGTAAAGCTGCTTTGTCTTGGCAAGTAACTAGAGATTCGGCACAAGGTGTAGTAAGAGATGTCGTGTATAATACAGCAGGTGCTATAAGACCTGTAGATACTAGGGGAGAATGGGTAGGAACGTATGATTTAATTAAAGTTATTATTACAACAAGTGGAGCATTAGGTACAGCAAAATATGAGGTATATACTAAAGATTCTACTAAATTAAAAAATCAACTTGCACAAAGTGCTACAGTTATATCTGGTGATTATCAACCACTTGCAGGTGGATTAGAAATAAGATTTGCTGGTTCATCAAACGCTATTGCAGATGATGAATGGGAAATAGAATGTTTTGGTAAATATGAAGATGTAGATGCTTCTAGTGGTAAATCTGTGAAAATGACAAGAACTAGAAAAACATCATATAGGAGATATGAAACAGAATGACAGTAACTTTTACTAGCAATTTTACCAATATTCTTAATAAATTAAGGAATATATTAAGAACAGAATTTAAGGGTGGATTACCTGTATATATTGGACACGAGCAAAAAGAACAAGGCTCACAATATTTAAGGTTAGACCCTATAGGTAGTAACCTTATAGAATACAATGTTAATGGTGAATTAAGAGAGTTTCAGGTAAATATGTTTTATTATTTTGCCGATCCTAATGTAAACAAAACATCATTAGACCACGTTTTAAGGTATGTATCAAGGATTGAAGCGTTAATACACGATAACATTACTATGACTTTGGGTGATACTCCTGCAACAGAATGTTTTAATTGCAGGATAGAATCAACTGAATTAAACGCTTTAGATGACCAAAACGAATATGTTGTACAGTTTGAATGGCGTGGACAACATCATAGTAATACAGCGTAGGAGTATATATGAAAATAAAACTTAAAGATAAAGACAATCCTATTACACAACTTTGGTGTTTTATGTATAGAGGTTATGATTCGTCTTTGATAGAACAAATAAATTCTGGAAAGCAAGTTAAGGTTGATAAAGTGCCAAAACCTGCTTGGGATTATGTAGAAAAAGTAAAAACAAAAAAGAAAAAGGAGAGTAAATAATGGCTATTTCAACAGCAGCTCACTCGCCAAAAGAATTTCAGTTTTTAATAGCAGAACAAGATGATTTTGGCACAATAGAAGCAGGTGGTGGTAACGCTTATCATGCTTTAGATGTAGATTCAGTAGGTACACCATCTTTAAATCCAACACAAGTATTGGATGTTAGAAATGGTAGTAGAGTATTACAAAAAGAAGATTTTTTTCAAGATGTTAAAGCATCAGTAAAAGAATTATCAGTATCAGGAACAGCAACAACAAATGCACTTGATATGTTATTAGAAAATATTACAGGTGAAGCAGAAGGTTCAGCTAGTAGCATTTACTCTTTTGCATCAAATCAAGCAACTACAAATGTTGGTTCAGGAGATTCTAGTCAAGCAGGAACATTACTTTCAATAGTAATTAAATCTGCTTTCGGAACAAATGCTGATATGGCTTTTAAAGATTGTGTATGTACATCATTGACATTAAATGGTGATACAGGTACAGAAGGTGGTAGAATTAAGTTTTCTGCTACATTCCAAACTGGTTCAACAGTTGAAGATTTGACAGATGCAGCAACAACAGTAGACACAACTTTTGCAGCTTCTGAAAATTATTTTATGACTAATTTCGTAGCAGGATATAGACAAGTATATGGTGTTGCAGACTTAGTTATGAGTTCATTTTCTATGACTATGGAAAACCCTGCTACATTTTCTGGTGTAACATCATCAGGATATGAAGTTATATCAAGAGCAGGTGAATTTTCTGTAACATTAGATGCTACAGTTAAGTATGATGATAAAACTGAAGATTTCTTTGAAAAGTTTAATAATCAAACACAACAAAGTGCTACAGCAGCACAAGCTACATTATTAAATCATCAAAGTGGTTTAGCAGCAGATAATTTTGGTATTAGTATTCCAAAAACAATCTTAACAAATGTTGCATTTAATGAAGCAGATGTTATGATGTTAGATTTATCTGTTAAAGGTGTTGGCGATGGTTCTAACGCTTTAGTAGAAGTAGCTTGTTAATTAAAATAAAGGAATAAACAATGGAATTTAAACTTGAATCTGGTAAAAAGATAAAGTTAAAAGATGTATCTATAGATGAAAGAGATGAAATGCTTGATTCTGTAGTATATAACTATGACGAAAAAGGTAATCCATCAGGTATGAAAATGATGAATACTACTATGACTAAATGGATTCGTCTTGGCGTTAATGGTGATACATCTGATAAGTTTCTAAAAACTTTAACACTTCAAGATAGAACTGAAATATTTGTAAAAATGCAGGAATATCTTTTAGTGGGGGAAGGGAAAGCCTCCAAGTAGAACTGACAATTATGTCTGATAGCTGTGGAGGCTGTCAATATTGTGAATTTCCATACGAAGCACAATTACCTGTAAAAACCGAATTAGGTTACGAAACAAGAGAGTTTAGATCTATTGATGATATATGGGCAGTCATAGAGTTGATTGCCCTTGAAACCAAAAGATTTAATGAAGAAAAAAGAAAGGATTTTGACGTGACAAAAAGTATAATATCTCAAATTCCATTCTTTACTTGCATAAATCATATACGAGACGAAAAATATATTAAACTCCTAAATAAATACTTATATTGTACTGAAACAGGCACACCTGCACATAGTGGCAGTTATGGTGAACAACCTGCAAGATGGATTCAATATTTTTTTATAATTAAAAATGCGATGGCGAAGAAGATAAATTCTGTAAAAGAAAAAGCGAAGAAAGAGGCGAAATAGATGTCGGATATTGTTGTAAAGTTTAAACCATCTGGTCAAAAAGAAATAGTAACTGCAATAAAAGCAATACAAGCAGCAGAAAAAAATTTAACTGTTTCTGGTAAAAACCATAATGTTGTTGTTGCTAATATGACAGCAAAATTAAAAGCACAAAACAAAACTTTTAAAGATTTAGGAATTAGTTACGCTACTGTAGGTAAAGCAGCTAAAGGCAACAGGGTTGCTATGCAACAACTTACATTAGCTATGCAACAAAATAGAAAATCTGCAGCTGGAATGTTATCTACTAATAGACTATTAGATAACTCGTTAGCAACAATGAGATCACATATGTTATTGTTTAGTTTTGCTATGTCGCTTGGTATTAGGCAAATTATACAATTTACAAAACAAGCTGCTAAAATACAAGATATGCAAAGAGCCTTTACATCTTTATCAGGTGGCACATTAAATGCAACATCTTCAATAAGTAAGTTAAGAGATGCAACTAATGGAACTTTATCTAATTTTGATTTACTACAACAAGCAAACAATGCTATGATTCTTGGAGTAACTAAAAATTCTGATGAAATGGCTAATATGTTTGATATGGCTCAAAGATTAGGTAATGCTCTTGGTGTTGATGTAAATACTTCAATACAATCTCTTGTTACTGGTATTGGTCGTCAATCACGTCTTATGCTTGATAATATTGGTATAATTGTTAAATCAAATGATGCTTACAAAACATATGCAAGAGAAGTTGGAAAAACAGCAGATACTTTAACTGATTTTGAAAAAAGACAAGCATTTACAGAAGCTGCTTTAGAAGCTGCTAGAAATAAATTAAAATCGCTAAATGAAGAATTACCAACATCAAATCAATCATTTCAAACATTAAATGCTTCTTTAGAAAATTTCCAAGAAAGTCTTGGTAAAGCTGCTTTACCTATGATTGAAAGTTTTGCTAAAGCTATGACTGCAATTTTTGATGCTTTTGATACAGAAAGAATTAAATCTTATGCTGCTGTAGTTGGAGGAACACTTGTAGGTGCTATGATTGCATATAGAACTGTATTAATTAGTGTTATAAAAAAACAAACAATGCTTGGTTATGGTGCTTTAGCTACTGCTGTAGGTATTTTAGCAAGTGAATTATTAGTTTTATCTGGTATTTTTAATGATTCAAATGATGGTTTAGATGATGCAAAACAATCTTTAGATGCTTTTTTAAAAGAAATGCAAAGTAAATCAATCAAAGAATTGAAAAATGAATTAAAAGAATTAGAATCTCAATTATCAGCAACAACTTCAGCACAATCAAAAAATCTTCTTCAAGCAACATTATCTGCTGAGGAACTTGATAAATTAAATCAATCATCATTAGATTTAGCTAATATGTTAGGGGTAAAAGATATAGTTTATCAAAATTTAACAGAAAGCCAAGATAAAAATAATCAAGTTACAGAAACTGGTGTAGAATTGTATAATCAAGAAGATGAAGAACTTAAAAAAAGTATAGCTTCTATAAAGTCTTATATAGCTGCGATTGAATCAGGATTTGCAACTTATGAATCATTTATAGCAACACAAGAACAAATTCTTGATATGTATGGAAAAACTGATGTAGCACAACTTGCAAATGTAGAATCAAACATACAATCTGTACAAAACTTAATAGCACATGGTGAAGCAATAGGTGCAGACCAAGAACTTATGGAGCAATACACAGCAGTCCTTGAAATGTTGACTGATAAAAGAATTGCTTTGTTAGATAAAGAAAAACAAAAAGAATTGCAAGTTGCACAAACAAAAATGAAAGTTTATTCAATGGTAATTTCTGCAACTGGAGATTTAGTTGGTATGAGTGAAAAAAATGCTAAAGGTGCTGCTGCAATACAAGCTACTGCTGCTGTTGTAGATGCTTTTGCTTCTGCTTCATCAACAAAAGCACAAATTGCAAAAATAGCTGCACCACCATTTCCAGAATTAGCATATGCTGCATCTCTTGCATCAGGTTTAGTACAAGCTAGACAAGTTGCTATGGCTGCAAATAATATAGGTTCTGGTTCTGATGGTGGAGGTGGAGGCAGTCAACAAGCTGGATATGGAATGGAACAAGGTGGTCTAGTTGGTGGTCAAAGACATTCTTATGGTGGAACTTTAATTGAAGCAGAACAAGGTGAATTTGTAATGAGTAGAGCTGCTGTAAATTCTATTGGATTAGAAGCATTAAATCAAATGAATAGTGGTGTTTCTGGAAGTGGAACAATAAATGTAAATATATCAGGTAATGTTATGACACAAGATTTTGTAGAAGGTCAACTTGCAGAATCAATTAAAGAAGCTGTCCGTAGAGGTAGCGATTTTGGTATGAATTAATGATTCAATTACCTGAAAAACTAAAAAAAGCTATTGGTAGTGGCGTATCAAATACATTATACCCTGTATTAAGAATTTATAAAGGTGTAAGAATAGATCAAGCTAATCAAGATTTTGAAGGTGCTGCATCAGAAACTATAAACTTATCAATTAAAGAAACAAGTATAAAAAATTCTAATGGTGAAAATGAATATTATATTCCTTTACTACAAAATATACCCACTTTAACACAATCTGCTGATATTATTAATAATAAATTTACTATTTCAAGTGTTTCAGTTGAAGTGTCAAATTACAAATATGCAGGTAAAAAATTTAGTGATAATGTAATTAATTTATTAAAATCAGTATGTCAAATTTATTACACAGCAAGAGGTATTGATAGTATAGATGATTGTTTATTAATATATACTGGAACAATAAGAAGATTTACACAAAATAAAGATTCATTAACATTAGAATTAGAAGATTATACACAACAAACTTTATCAGCGTTAGTTCCATCAACAAGAGTTCCTGAGGACCCAGTACAATATACAGAAAAAGATTATAACAAACCATATCCTGCTGTATATGGACATATAGATGCTTCACCAATGATATTTAATAAATTAGATAGATTAGAAATAGATAAACCTGAACAAGCAGTTTATGGTTATTGGAATGGTGGAACTCAAATTGATTTTAACAATGAAAATTTAGATTCAACATTTATTTCTAGTAATTATTTATTTCAAAATGCTTATTTATCAGTATATGATGGTGGACATCTATTCATATTTGAACAACCTGTAGAAGGTTGGGGAGCAGGTAGTTTTTATCAAATGACTAGTTCAGATAAATTTTATGATTTTACAAACTCAAGTACAGGTCTTTCTGCACATATTTCTCTTAATAGAAACACTTATGTTTATAGCCAATATGATAAAGATGGTGATACATATGTTGGTACTGGAGAACTTGGTGTTCCTGCAAGAGCTTATAGACCTATAGAAAAGGTTTCATTTTATTCTAAAAATTTTATGGATGAACAAGGTAGTAAGTATGCTCCATCAGAAAACTATTTTATAGGTTATGCTAATGGTCTTAATGATGATATAT
>MDSZ01203541.1_pt1 | contig 11283 bp, 8 predicted proteins | sample 811201 | NCBI WGS metagenome assembly MDSZ01 (sample SAMN05326647, study PRJNA326480) | marine metagenome | isolation source: seawater | place: Indian Ocean: North | collected 2010 | reverse complement strand
CAAAGAACATCCCATTTTGCTTTGAGTTATGAAAATCACGATATCCATCAGATTTAATCTGTGAAGTCCTGAAGCTTATGCTAAGATTATCACCAAAATCATTTCCTGACCTGTAACGGGCACGATATTTTCTGGTATTCCACTCACCTGAACCCATCTCAATATCAATTTCTCTATTTTCACTACTAATTTGAGTATTCAAATTTATTGATCCACCAAAAGCAGATGAACCATATAGGCTATTACCAATACCGCGCTGAATCTGCACATTTTTTGCATCTGATAGAATATCACCATGGTCAACCCAGTATACTTGGTGACTCTCATTATCATTCAAAGGCACTCCATCAATCAAAACAGCTATTCGACTCTGGTCAAAACCTCTTATAGATACGTATGAGTACCCAGTTCCATTTCCACTCTCACTGTAAGCCCAAACTCCTGGCTCTGTAGCAAGGACCATTGGAACATCTTCTGCAGAATATCTAGTATCAATCTCTTTATCTGATAAATTTGAAAATGAAACAGGGGTTATACCCAATATCGCACGATTAGCACTAACATTAACTTCATCTCCTTTTAAAATAATTGGCCTCATTGATATAATCATTTTTGGACGAATGATTGTTCTTATTTCTTCATAACCAATGATTGAGAAGAAAATTTCATCTCCTATGTCAGCAAAAAGTTGGAATTGGCCTAATTTATCAGAAGTGGTGCCACTATCACCACTGACTATATTTACACCATAAAGTGGTGTTTGCGATTCTATATCAACAATGACCCCTTCAACTTTTATGGATTGAGCAATTATAATTGAATAAAAGATTAGGCTATATAAGCTTAATTTTTTCATTTTATAGATCTTCCTACGCTGGCATTAACCAGATCAGGTTCTTGGGTTTGTTCTCAGCTGAATGCTCCTGTTTACAATCAGCACCCCTAATTATTACTATTTAAATTAATACATTAAATAATTTTTACATAAAGAATGGTTTCGTATCATACTTGTAATTTTCAATTGAATTCACATAGCTTTCCACCTAAATAAATTTGAAATAAAATGACCAACAATAAATTACCTGAGATCACCACAAAAGCTATATTTTTAGGAATACTTTTATCAATGCTATTGGCAGGCGCCAATGCATATCTAGGACTTAAGGCTGGTATGACTGTATCTGCATCTATTCCAGCGGCAGTAATATCAATGGGGATCCTTTCTTTCTTTAGAAAATCAAATATTTTAGAAAATAATATTGTTCAAACTGCAGCTTCGGCTGGAGAGTCTTTAGCTGCAGGAGTTATTTTTACTATACCTGCTCTAATTCTTCTTGGATATTGGGAATCCTTCAATTATATCGAAGTAGCAAAAATTGCTGCCATAGGTGGACTAATAGGAGTCCTCTTCACAGTACCTCTAAGGCGAGCCTTAATTGTTAATGCTAAATTAAAATATCCTGAGGGGGTAGCAACTGCAGAAGTATTACGTGCAGGTGATGAAGCCAAAAAAGGTGCAAAGGAAGATGGTTCTGGAGGTTTAGCAACAATTGGTATTACAACATTAACAGGTGGCATTATGAAAGTTTTTCAACAGGGTTTTGGTGCTTGGAATGCTGAGATCACTGGTGCTTTACCTGTTGGGAGATCGATTTTTGGAATTGGCACAGATATTTCACCTGCTCTTGTTTCGGTTGGATATATCGTTGGTAGAAATATTGGTATTTTAGTTTTTGGTGGTGGTTTGATTTCTTGGGCATTTGCTATACCTATTTATTCAGCAATGATTGGTTTAGAAAGTTATACTTTTGATGATGCTATAAATATTTGGAACTCCAAGATACGTTATTTAGGGGTTGGTGCAATGGTTGTCGGTGGAATTTGGTCACTTATTAAATTATTCAAACCATTAATGGAAGGAATCAATGCAAGTCTAAATGCACTAAAACAACAAAACTCTTCGATTGATCTACCAACTGAAGAAAAAGATATGCCAATCAATTATGTTGGAATTGGTCTCGTTGCACTTTTAATCCCAGTTTTTCTATTATATAATGGAATTATTGGATCTTTTCCTATAGCAGCTCTACTATCAATTGTTATGATGATATTTGGTTTTTTCTTCTCTGCGGTTGCAGCCTATATGGCAGGGGTTGTTGGTTCTTCAAATAATCCTGTCTCTGGAGTTACTATTGCTACAATTTTGTTTGTATCTTTATTCCTATTAGCATTACTTGGTACTGGTTCAAGCGTTGGCGCAGCAGGTGCAATTATGGTCGGAGCAGTAGTTTGCTGTGCTGCTGCAATTGGAGGAGATAATCTTCAAGATCTTAAAGCAGGTTATATTTTAGGCGCAACTCCATGGAAACAGCAAATAATGCAAATTATTGGGACATTATCTGCTGCGATTGTTCTAGGACTTGTTTTAGATATCCTTCATACTGCATATACTATCGGCTCACCTACTTTATCAGCGCCCCAGGCTACACTAATGAAATCAGTTGCTGATGGAGTGTTTAGCGGTAATCTTCCTTGGACATTTGTTTATTTTGGGAGTGCAATAGGTGTTGTACTTATTCTTATTGATTTAAGACAAGAAAAAATTGGTTCTGATTTTAGAGTACCTGTCCTTGCAGTTGCAGTTGGAATCTATCTTCCAATAACATTAACAGTTCCAATTTTTATTGGTGGTATGATTAATCATTATGGTAAGATAGCTGGAGGTTCAGATTCTTCTGAAAAAAGAGGATTATTAATGTCTTCAGGTTTCATTGCAGGAGAGGCATTAATGGGAATATTGATTGCTGTTCCTATTTTCTTATCAGGACGAAAAGATTGGTGGCCTCAAATTGATGGAATTAGTTTTTTGGGACCAATTTTATTTGTTGGTATGATATATTGGCTTTATAAGTCAGTATCAAAAAAGTAAATTCTTTGAAAATTACTGATAGTCTTCTAAATCAACTTCCAAAAGTTGAGCTTCATTGTCACTTAGATGGGAGTCTAAGAATAGAGACTATCATTGATTTAGCTAAAAAGAATAAAATTAACCTACCATACACTAATAAAAAGGACCTTCAAAAAGCGCTGCCAATTGGTAAAAAACGTGTCACACTTGAAGAGTATATAGCTCGATTTGATATAACCTTAAGCGTTATGCAAACGCCTTCGGCACTGAATCGAATTGCCTATGAACTTATTGAAGATGTCTCAAAAGAAAATGTAAGATACATTGAAGTTCGATACTCTCCCATTCTCCACACAAAAAATGGAATGACATTAGAAGAAGCAATTATTTCAGTTCGTAATGGTTTGGAAAAGGGAAAAAAAGATTTTGGCGTTAAATCAGGTATAATTATATGTGGAATTCGTCATATCTCTCCACAAGCCTCATTAAAATTAGCTGATCTATGTGTAAAGTTTAAGAACAAAGGTGTTGTAGGTTTTGATTTAGCAGGTGCCGAAGAAAATTTTCCCGCAAAAGATCATAGAGAAGCATTTTATATGATCTTAAACAATAATATTAATGCAACTATACATGCTGGAGAAGCATTTGGTCCTTCATCAATTCATCAGGCAATTCATCATTGTGGTGCTCACAGGATTGGTCATGGAACTAGATTAAAAGAAGATTTAGATCTTATGGAATATGTAAACAATCATAGAATTACAATGGAAGTCTGCCTTACTTCAAACTGGCATACTTTCTCTGTAAAATCGTTAAAACAACATCCATTTAAATTTTATTATGATAAAGGTATCAGGGTAACATTGAATACTGATAATCGACTCATTTCTAACACAACTTTAACAAAAGAGTTTTCTCTAGCTAGGGATCTATTCAATTTTACTTTACATGATTTTAGAGAAATAACAATAATCGCAATGAAAGCCTCTTTTTTACCTCATCTTGATAGAAAAGTCATGATAAAAGATATTGCTCAAGAATTTGAGACTAGCTTTGGGGTCATGCCAGAGTTTATAGATAAAAAATAGTCTAAATTATTTTTTTATCTTAGACTTGGCTTTCTTGACAATTTTTTTTGTCCAAATTTTTACGGAAGGAAAAACACTTCCTAACAGCATCAATCCAGGAATTCCAAAAATCCAACCCTGAAAAATTGGAATAAGCCCACCAATAATTCCAATAATTACAAGAATTCCCCCTGCCACTACCCTTAATATTTTATTTATAGAATTCATCCTCTTATTACTGCAATTTTTTCTATAGTTGAAGCATTCTTACTGTAAATAGCAATAAGATATACGCCACTTCCAACTAGATTACCATTATCATCTAATCCATCCCAATAAGCTTGGTAACCCGTCACCTCGGATTTACTAATTGTTCTAATTACAATACCGTTCAATGTCATAATTTTAATTTCGCTATTATCTTTAAGACCATCAATTGTAAGTGGTTTAATATTTGGTATAATAAAGGGACTTGGAAAAATTTCAACGTATTGATATGATTTTTTTTCATTTGCATAAGGAATTTTAATAATACTAATTCCTTTATCTGTTGCTACGTAAGCCAATCCATTTTTGGAATCAAATGAAATATCATTCACATGGTTAGACAATAAATTACTATTTGAAGAATTCAAACCATTAATATCAGGCCAATATTCACCATCTTCAGTTAAAACAAATACACCATTAGAATGCGTTGTTAGCCAAATATTACCTCTTGAGTCAAAACGAATCTTTGAACGATCATTAAATAGTATATTTGGGAAATAAGGGTTTAGATAGCCTTGCGTACTAAGTGGACCAGTTTTAATAACCGGAGTTGATTCAGATACTTGCAAATCTTTATATATTAATCCAATTGATGTTAAAATCCACAACCTATTTTTTTGAGAGACATTAATATCAAAAGGTATTCTTTTTGATAAACCTGGATCAATATTTTCTTTAAGCCAAACCTCACCAGATGGACTCATTACATCACCATCATATTTGTACATAATCAATCCATCAGGACTACCAATCCATAAGCGATTGTAATTATCAACAGTGATAGTATTTAAATGGTCAGAAAGAAAATAATTACTTTCTTCTGAAGAAATATAACGATACTCTTCTCCTTTAATTATAGTTATAGGTTTCATTTTATTATTTTTTGATATTGCCCATAGATTATTTTGTTGATCAAGTGTTAAGTCAAGAACAAAAAAATGAAACCCATTGAGAGACATATCTTTATTTTTGATGAGCATATTATCTAATTTCAATTCATTAGAAATGTCAAATGAAGCTATTCCAGCTGATGTGGAATAATACATACCCAGATAAACAATACTGTCTAGATATATAATTTCAGAAAAATACTTTCCTAAATCAAAACCAATATTTTTTAATGAAAGTTTATCTAAGTTTTGATCTAAATAGTTTTTTACTGATAGATTTGTCCAACCACTTAATGATATTCCTTTTTTACTTGCGATTAGATACTTATCTGATCCAGAAAAGAAAATAACATCAGATGAATTAATATAAGGTTGATTATTAGCAATGAGTTGAAATTTACCATCATTGATCTCTCCAAAGCCTATTTCAGTACCAACCCAAGATTGAGAATTATAATTAGTAATTGCAGAAAAATTTAAAAATTCGTTTGAATATTTTTTTTCAATTTTATCTTTTGAGACATTAAAAAATATAGAGTCTGATATCGCAATAAAACTTTGATCATCAATTACTTCAATATGGCTAATCAAAGATAAATTTTTGTGATCCGAAATTAAGATTTTAGGTATATCTCCATTTTTAAGTAAATACGCAGCCTTAGATGAGACAACTACCATATTCCCATTATTAATATTTATTGCTTTAACTTCTCCACTTAAATCAGAGTATGGATTAATCCAATTAATTAAGTGTTCTTTATGTGGATTACCAACAATTAATTTTTTGCCAACATGTAAAATTATTTTATCACCAAAAGTAATTATATTTGAAATATTTTGGATATCATTCCTAGAATAAAAATCTCTATAATAAATTTTTCCATTAGAAAAAATAAACTCTGTTATGCCCCAAATACCATTTTGTTTGGTTGAGCTATAAACCATTCCTTTATAATTTGAGAATCCAGAAACTTTTTCGATATCCAATTCAAACCAATTTATTATTAATTGATTTTTGGGATCCCATACTTGAATACATTTATCACTACCTATCCAAATATTCCCATTAGGACCAACATTAAGAGTAGTTAAATCAGTATCTATTAATCCATTATCTCTTGTGAAAACTTTGTATTCTTTTGAGTTAGGATTATATGAAGCTAATCCCCCACCGGTAGCAAAAAAAATTTGATTTTCAAAAGCTCGTATGTCCCTAACATCTAATGATGATGTTACTGAACGTATTTCTCCTATCCGAGCTTGAGAAAAGATTGCTCCAGTCAATAACAAAAATATTATTTTTTTCATTATATTTTAAACGGTGCTGGGATAAAACATACAATAAAAATCAATAAGCATATGTATCCAATTCGTTTATCTGTATCAGATAATGGTATATGAATATCTTGAATTGGCGGATGTTTTACAGATCGCATAAGTATTAATAATAACAAACCCCAGATAAGCCAATTAATGGAAAGAAAGCTTAACGGAATCAAAAATATAAATGCTATTTGTCCAATTAGACGCTGTTTTTTACCTAACATTGCATATGCTACGTGTCCTCCGTCCAATTGACCTATGGGTAAGAGATTTAACATAGTAACTAATAAACCAATCCAACCGGCAAAAGCTATAGGATGAAGCATAATATCTTGTGTATCCATTAATTTTGGATGTGTAATCCAAGTAAGAATTTTCATAAGAATTGAATCACCTAAAATTAAAGCTCCTTGAACATTACTTTTCTCAACAACATCTGATAATAATAAACCTATAATTAGTGCAGGAACTGCAATAACAAAGCCAGCTATAGGTCCAGCAGCTCCAATTTGCAGAAGAGCATCCTTTCTATATATAGGTGACTTGATCTTGATAAATGCACCAAATGTCCCTATAAGGAAAAGAAATGGAGGTGCCGGTATAAAGTAAGGTAGTGTAGCATCTACTTTGTGTTTCTGAGCATAATAATAATGCCCAAATTCATGTGTACCTAGTATAAACATTAAAGTAAATGAAAAAGGAATACCCTTAAGAAGCTCTAACGGATTTTCCAAAACTTTTGCACCTTCCATAAGTGCTCCAGCTAACAGAGTAGTAAAAACCGTTAAGAAAAATAATACCAGGTGAATCCTTGGAATTGTTGGAATTCTTAATATTACTTTATCATCAATTTGGCTATTAGTCATAATTAAATAAAATTAATTATTGATTTTTCGTTCAGCAGATCTCTTTTGTTTATCTTTCAGTAATTCATGCATTCCTCTACTCTGCATATCTAAAGTTATTTGATTAATCCAGAACTTAGTTTGGTCAACATAATCATTAATTATTTTCTTAGGGATTTGTTCTGCATGCATATGAACAATGATAATTGCTGATACAACAGGAACATAACTCATAAGATTATCTTGATAAAATTGATCTAACTGACGAATTGTTTCTCGTGTTGTCATATAATCAACTCTATCACCATAAATACTATCTGCAAAAGCTTGCTTTTCACCCCAAGCTTTTAAATAATAATATAATCTACCATCAAGGACACCATTTAGATATGCTGATTTGATTCTATATGCAGATTCAGTATCAACATCAGCACGATTTGAAATCTGCTTCCAATCCGACCCATCCCAAAGTAACTTATTTTGTTTCTCAATAATCTGACAAAACAATAAACTTGATAAAATAATAGTTAATAATATTTTCTTCATCGTATATAAACTGTTTTAATATTTACGAATTCTAATATACCATAAGAAGATAGTTCATTTCCATAGCCAGATTCCTTAACACCACCAAATGGCAATCTAGGGTCAGAACGTACAAAATCATTCACAAATCCAGCACCAGCATCTAATTCAAAACTGGCAATTTTTTTCCCTTTTTCAATATCACTAGTAAAAACTGCAGATCCCAAACCAAAAGATGTCTGGTTAGCTAATGATATTGCATGTAGTTCGTCTTTTGCTGAAATGATACATAAAACTGGTCCGAAAATCTCTTCATCAAACACTGGCATACCCGGCTTCACATCAGTTAAAATCATGATTGGATGATAGGCCGATTCTTTATTTTCAGGTATTGAGCTTTCATATATCAATTTTGCTCCTTTTTTTATACTATTTGATACCTGTTTTATTAAATTATCTCTTGAAGAAATATCTACCATAGGTCCAACTGTAGAATCTTTTAAAAATGGATCACCTACATTTTGTTTTTTCATTTTTTTAATGATGTTTTTTTCAAACTCAGATTTAATAGTTTGATCAATAATAAACCTTTTTGCCGATATACAACTTTGACCAGAGTTTAAAAGCCTTCCAGAAGAACATGCATCTATAGCTAAATCTAAATCTGCATCTTTTAAAACTAAATAAGCATCACTTCCTCCTAGCTCTAAAACGGTTTTTTTTAATACAGAACCAGCCTTTTTAGCCACAGATTTACCTGCGGATGTACTTCCAGTAAGTGAAATAGCTTTTACATTAGGGTTCTCAATAATCTTGCCTACCTTTGATGAATCGATTGTTAAGTTTTTGAAAGCATTCAATGGGATTCCAACTTCAAGAAATAATCCTTCAATAGCATCCGCACAACCTTGAACATTAGAAGAGTGCTTTAAAAGAACTACATTTCCAGCAATCATTGTAGGAACTGCAAATCTGAACACTTGCCAAAAAGGGAAATTCCAAGGCATTACACCAAGAATAATACCCAGAGGCTGAAAAGATATGTAGCTTTCAGAAGCTTCCGTATCTATTAATTTATTCTTTAAAAAATCTTCTCCATTTTCCGAATAATAATCACAAACCCATGCACACTTTTCTATTTCCCCTATACCTTGAGATAAAGGTTTTCCCATTTCAAGTGCCATTAAATGAGCTAATTCATCCTTACGAATTAGCATTGCATCTTTCAGGTTTTTAAAATATTGACAACGCTCTTTTTTTGAAAATTTTCTCCACAAATGAAATTCTTTTTCTACATCAACAATAATCTCATTTATTTCAATTTCAGTAAGTTGAGGATAAACACCAACAATATCGCCATTGGCGGGATTAATTGATATGAGATCTGACATTTATTTTATTAAATAGGTTTCCCAAAAAAGGCTCATTGCATTAGTGAAATAATCTCGGTTGAATTTTTTCCTAAATCCATGACCTTCATCCATTGCAACCATATACCATACATCTCCCCCATTTTCCTTAATTTTATCTCTCATCTGTTCTGACTCAGTAACAGGAACTCTTGGGTCATTGTAACCTTGAACTATAAAAATAGGCTTAGTGATTTTTTCAACATTATTATTCGGTGAAATCTTTTGTAGGAAATCATGCATTTCTGGTATTCTTTCATCTCCATATTCTGCTCGACGTAAATTTCTCCTATATGCTTTTGTATTTCTTAAAAATGTTACAAAATTAGATATTCCAACTACATCGACCGCTGCCTTAAGTCGATCATTAAAATGTGTCATTGAAGCAAGTACCATATATCCACCATAAGATCCACCATATACACCAACTCTTTTACTATCCAAAGTATTATCATCAGCTATCATATCTATAAAAGCTCCAATATCTTTAACTGACTTTTCTCTGTTGTATCCATTATCCATCTTAACAAAAGATTTTCCAAATCCAGCTGAACCTCGAACATTAGTTGCAAGCACTGCGCAATTCAACTCATTTATCCAATATTGAAATCTCGATGAAAACCCAGGACGATATTGTCCTTCTGGTCCCCCGTGTATTGATATAATCACTGGATGAGGCCCTTTTGTTTTTGGTCGATATAAAAAACCTGATACTTTCAGCCCATCAAATGAATTAACATGAACTAATTCAGGCACTACAAATTGATTGTTATTTAGGCCTCCAACTTCGCTTTCAGTCCATCGTGTTAATCTACTCTTTTTCAAATCAACAACAAATATATCACCAGGAGATCTGGGTGTATTTAAAGTTAGCGCTAGACGATTATTATCAGAATTAAACTTTAAACTACCTATTTGACCTATTGGCAAGTTAGGAATTTTAATTTCCTTAAAATCCTTTGTTCTAACTACATGTAGTTTAGATATAGCATCTTCATTAGTTACGAATGCAATATATTTTCCATTATCTGATAATGTAAAACCTCGCACATCCCAATCAATATGCTTAGTTAAAATAGTATGTTTATCTGATCTAATATCATAATATCTTAAGTGACGAAATTCTGTGCCTTCGTCAGATGTATAATACATACCTTTACCATCTTTACTATACAATACATTCCCGTAGCTAATTTTTTCCTCACTATCATTAAATCTAGTCATTTTATTATTATTGATTTCAACTACATGGACATAAGATTCATTAATTGAAATATATCTTCTAACAATAACTTTTTTATCATCAGGAGACCAGTCAAGGAAACTCCAAGAACCTTTTTTTGAAAAGAGTTGTTTTTCATTACCTTCTAAATCATTAATAAATACATTCATATCCACACCATTCTCTTTATTTGAAGAGAATGCAAAAAATTTCCCATTATTTGACCAACCACCAATGCTGTTTCTCGTTTTTCCATCGGTTAACATGATTTCTTTTCCTTTATCAAAATCATAGTAGTAAACCTGCCAGTACTCATTTCCACCTATATCTTTTGAAAATAAAAAACCATTTTTTGAATTGTCACTCGAAAAATATCCTCCCCCTACAGGCTCATCATAAAATGTTATCTGTTTTCTTTGTCCTAAAGGTCTTTCAATCTTATGTAATTGAGTTGTTTCACCAAAACCAGTTGCAATTAACATTCCTTTTCCATCCTGACTCCAAGATCTAAAAGAAGCGCTGCGAATATTAGAATAACGCCGTGATTTTTCTTTAATCTCAATTGGAATAGATGGAACATTTTCCATTATAAGATTTCCCGCTGTTGTCTTAGTTGCCTTTTCATTTTTTAGCCACTGTGGAAATATCAAACTATTAATTAAAATCAATGAATAAATAAGTTTGTTCATTTGAAGTCCTTTATGTTTTCTCAAATTAATTTTTTTTCAATAAATAAAAATAAAAGATATGCGAGAATAAAATGGCCTAGTGCAACAAATTCACCAGTTAAAATATACCAAGGCCAGGGTCCCATATAATCTAAT
>MDSZ01191766.1_pt1 | contig 11283 bp, 12 predicted proteins | sample 811201 | NCBI WGS metagenome assembly MDSZ01 (sample SAMN05326647, study PRJNA326480) | marine metagenome | isolation source: seawater | place: Indian Ocean: North | collected 2010 | reverse complement strand
GAAAATTATTGGTACATATATAAATATAATTAGCGTATTTTTAATAATGTTTTTTGTAATATATTTATTATATTTTTAGTTATGACTGTAAAGTTAAAATAATGAAGTATGATATTTTTAAAAAAATTTTACAATATAGAGTTCTTTCAATTATATCATTGTGCACATTAACACTTATTTCTGCTTATATTGTAGAGATTTTTGCCAAGGTGCCCCCGTGTAAATTATGCATTTATCAGAGGATACCATATTTAATAATAATTTTTTTAGGGCTTGTTTTTTTGCTTTTAAAAAAAGAAATTACTTTTCTTTACCTTTCATTGTCAATTTTTTTTGCTAATTTTTTTATTTCGTTTTTTCATAGTTTAGTTGAGAGGAAACTTGTTAGTTATGATGTTGGATGCTCTTCCAGTAACAAAAAATTTGAGGATATTGAATCCTTAAGAAGGTCTCTGGAGAACACTCCTATTGCAAAATGTGATGAAATTACCTTTTCTGTTTTTGGTTTATCATTAGCAAATATAAATCTAATTATATTAATTTTTTTTATTTCTATTAATATATTATTTATAATAAAAAATGAAAAAACTGGATAAATCAATAAGACAAATTGTTAGAGTAAATCACGCTGGTGAATTTGGTGCTCAAAAAATTTATCATGGTCAAATAAAATATTTAAAAAATATTAGATTAAAAAAAAAAATTCAAAAAATTTCTGATGAGGAAAAAGTTCACTTTGATTATTTCAATGAGCAAATTCTTAAATATAGAGTAAGACCAACATTAATGAGTCCATTGTGGAGCTTTCTAGGAAACTCAATTGGTTTGATTAGCTCTAGACTTGGAGAAGATTATGTAAATGCTTGCACAGAATCAGTAGAGGAAATTATAGTTGATCATTATAAAAAACAGATAACTTTTTTGAATAATAAAAATATTAAAAACGATCTTAAAAAAAAAATTGAAAAGTTTTGCAAAGAAGAAGATGCGCATAGAGAGGATGCTTTAAATTCTCGTAAAGGGAGAGATAAACTTGGGTTAGAGATATTCAAAAAACTCACAAAACTTGGCACAAGAGCCGCTATTGAGATTTCTAAAAGAATTTGATTAAGGTTCTAGTTCTGAATCCCAATAAAGAAAGTCATTCCAACTTTTATGCAAAAAATTTGGAGGAAAAAGCTTACCTATTTCTTTAAGTTCATAATTATTTGGAACGTATGGTTGTTTATTTAACTTTAAGTCTATTTTGTTAACTAATCTATTTCCTTTAAACGTATTGCAGCGTCGGCAAGATGTAACTACGTTGTCCCAGGTTGTTTTACCTCCCATAGATCTTGGTATTACGTGATCAAAAGTGAGTTGCTCAACTTTGAAGTTTTTAACACAATATTGACATGTGAATTTATCCCTTAAAAAAACATTAAATCTTGTAAAAGCAACTTTATCAGGTAATGGAACATAATCTTTAAGTGAGATTACACTAGGGAGTTTAAGTTTAACTGAGGGAGATCTTACCAATTGATCATATTCAGAAACAACGTTGACTCTTTCTAAAAAGACGGCTTTTAATGCGTCCTTCCACGACCAAGTTGACAGAGGAAAATAACTAAGCGGTTGATAATCAGCATTAAGTACAAGTGCAGGACAACTGTTTGAAGCTAAGGACATAATTAAAGTATATTGTATTTTTTTTAAAAATTTAAATATAAAAAAATTTCTTTATGAAATTTTCTCCTATATTAATACCTTTTTCATCAATTCCATGACCTAATATATCACTTAAATTATAATTAACCTCGAACCCTAAATTTTTTAATTTCTCATATGCTTTTAGGGTAAATTCATAATTAATTACTTCATCATTTTTTCCATGATAAAGAGTGATTGGAAACTTAGATAAAACATCATCATCAAAACTTTCATCTTCAAATAAAAGTCCTGAAAACCCTACCAACCCAGCACAATTAATCTTTCTTTTACAAAGATGATAAAGAGCCATCATTGTACCTTGAGAAAATCCAACAAAAAAAATATTTTCATTCAACAAATTATAATTTTTACAAATACTATCAATGTAAGAATTTAAATAAGGTCCTGCTAATTTTAAGCCTTCACCAATTTTTTCTGGAGCAATTGACGTAAGTTCAAACCATTGAAATGATTCACCGCCCCATGGGCATTCGAATGGTGCATTCGGTGACAAAAAAATAGTATTGGGGAAACTTTTTTTCCATATATTTCCAATCTCAATAAGATCTTTACCATTTGCACCGTATCCATGCAAAAAAATTACGGCATTTTCAATTTTTTTTTCTGGTTTTATTTTATAATCTTGAAGTTCTTTGATCATTACTTAATAATTTTTTAATTTCTAAAATACCTTTTTTGGGAAATAAATCACTCATATTTCTTAAAAAAAAATCGGCTATTGGTATTATACAATTTGGTTTTAAAGTTTTTGATTCCAATAATTTATATATTTGAAAAGCATCTTCGGAAAAAAAGCTGTCAACTTCGCCATCGATATTATTGAAATTAATATTATCTATCTTTAAATGATAATTGAAAATTATTCCAGAATGAATTTTATCTTGATGTTCGTGGAAATAATTAACAGTACTTCCTTTAACAAGGTTCTTTTTTAAAATTTTTCTTATACCGGCTTCTTCATAAGCTTCTTTTTTTAAATTATCCAAAATTGAAATTCCTGTAGGCTGACCTCCAGCAAATAAATTATCATAATATCCTGGGAAATCATCAAGTTTTTCTGATCTTTTTGCGAAATGAAAAATTACCGTATTTTTTCTAAAACTCCATGCATTTCCATGAATTCCATATTGCGGTAAGCCTAAGATTGAAAGAAGTTTCCTGTCTATTTGAAAGATACTTTTAACTCCAAATGGCTTTTCATGACAAAAATCAAGTTTCGGTTTTAAAGAATTAAATTTGAATACAGGACAGATTTCGTTGTTATCAATTCTAATATTTGCAAATTCTACTTTTTTTTTTAGTTTAGAAAATAACTGTTTTCCTTGAATTAGGTTAGTATTCAGAGACATAGATTCCAGAAAACTAGTATATTTTTTATTTATCCAGCCTAATTTTTTTTTTTTAAAATTTATTGGCAAGTAGTTATCTAATTTATAATCAAAAAGATTACCGAGGAGTTCGATAGTTAATTCTAGAGTTTTTTTTTACTCATTACCTCCCCTTTAAAATTTTTACTAGATTTGACATAATTTCTTCAATTCTGAAGTCTTTGGGAGTAAAAACAGCTTTAACACCTATCGATATTAATTTTTTCTCATCTACAGGAGGAATTATACCTCCAACAACAACGGGTATTTTTGAGCAATTATTTCTCTTCAAAAGGTGAACAATTTGTTTTACAAGGTGAACGTGTGAACCTGAAAGAATTGATAATCCAATCATGTGTACACCTTCTTCAATTGAAGCACTAACCAATTGTTGGGGTGTTGATCTAATCCCATCGTAAACAACTTCAAACCCTATATCTCTTGCTCTTACTGCAATTTGTTCAGCTCCGTTTGAATGTCCATCAAGTCCAGGTTTACCTACAAGAATTTTTGGACGTCTTTTCATTTTTTTTGTTAATTTTTCTACTTGTTTTTGCAAACTTTCAATCTCTTCATTCTTAATTTTTTGTTTTTGCATGTTTGAGGAAACAATTCCTGTGGGTGCTCTGTATTCTCCAAAAACTTCTCGCATAACATTAGACCATTCACCTGTTGTAACCCCTGCATGAGCACATTTTATTGAAATATCCATTATGTTACTATTTTCTGTAGCTTTTTGTCTTAGATCTTTTAAGAGTTTACTGACTAATTTGTTATTTCTTTTTTTCTTCCAATTTTGAACATTAACGATTTGCTTTTTTTCTGAGTTTTCATCAACTTTCATGAAACCACCATCATTTACATTTGTAAGTGGAGATTTTTCTCCTCCTGAAAAACAATTTACTCCTACAACTTTTTGTACTCCGTTTTCAATTGATTTTTGTCTTAGCGTTTGAGATTCCACAAGTTTACTTTTCATGTAACCTTTTTCTATTGCTTCAACTAAACCACCTAATTTATCAATTTTTTTTAGTTCGTCATAAGCGGATTTTTTCAATTTTTTAACTTTTTCATTAATAACTTTCGAACCTAAAAGTATATCATCATGTTCCAACAAATCTGTCTCAAAAGCCATAATTTGTTGAAGTCTTAAACTCCATTGTTGGTCCCAAGGTCTCGGTAAGCCTAATGCCTCATTCCAAGCAGGGAGTTGAACAGCTCTCGCTCTTGATTTTTTGGCTATAACTACTGGAAGCATTTGTAAGAGAATTCTATAAACATTATTTTCAGGTTGAGTTTCGGTTAATCCAAGAGAATTTACTTGCATACCGTATCTAAATCTTCTAAATTTTTGCTCACTAACCTTAAATCTTTTTTTACAAATTTCGTCCCACATTTCAGTAAAAGCAATCATTTTTGATGTTTCTGTTATTAAGCGCATACCAGAATTAACAAAAAAACTTATCCTTCCAACTATTTTTTCAAACAATTCTTTGCTTATTTTTGTGTTATTTAAGAAATTTTCTATTACCCCTATAGCAGTTGCTAAAGCAAATGAAAGTTCTTGCTCAGGTGTAGCACCGGCCTCTTGAAGATGGTATGAACAAATATTTATAGGGTTCCACTTTGGAATTTCTTTTGTGGTGTATTCAATCAAATCTGTTGATAATTTTAAGCTAGGTTTAGGAGGAAAAATATAAGTGCCTCGAGATAAATATTCTTTTGTAATATCATTTTGTGTTGTACCTGATAAAAGCTTCTTTTTTGCTCCTTGTTTTTCTGCTGTTGCAACATATAAGGACAATAACCAACTGGCTGGAGCATTTATTGTCATCGATGTATTCATCTTTTCCAACGGTATTTTGTTAAATAACTCTTCCATGTTTCCAATGTGACTTATTGGAACACCCACCTTTCCTACTTCACCTTTAGCAAGAACATGATCCGAGTCGTATCCAGTTTGAGTGGGAAGGTCAAAAGCAACTGAAAGACCTGTTTGACCTTTTTCCAAATTTTTTTTATATAAAGAATTAGATGCTTTAGCTGAGGAGTGTCCAGCATATGTTCTAATCAGCCAGGGTTTGTCTTTTATTCGATCCATAAAAACTGTTAAATAATACTAATTTTACCATTGAACAAGAAAATTATGTATTTTTTTAAAATAAGTGTTATAAAAACCTTTTTTAAATTATCACAGAGGAACTTATGACTGCAAAGAAAATTTATGAAATTGGTGAGATACCTGAAATAGGTGAAGTACCCGAGGAAATGTATGCTTGGGTTATTAGGGAAGATAGGTTAGGTGTTCCCGAAAAGGCCATGCAGATAGAAAAAATGCCCGTTCAAAAACCTGGTAAGGACGAAGTTTTAGTTATGGTAATGGCAGTTGGAATTAATTATAACAATGTTTGGGCATCTCAGGGTATCCCCATCTCTGTAATAGGTGAGGATACAGGCTACCATATAGGAGGGTCTGATGCATCGGGGATAGTATGGGCTATTGGAGATAATGTAAAAAGATGGAATGTTGGCGACGAAGTAATTATTCACTGTAATCGTGATGACGGGGATGATGAAGAATGTAATGGTGGTGAGCCAATGTATTCAAAATCGCAAAGAATTTATGGTTACGAGACAAATGATGGTTCATTTGCACAATTTACAACTGTACAATCTAGGCAACTTCTTAAAAAACCCGTTCACCTCTCTTGGGAGGAAAGTGGTTGTTATACATTAACTTTAGCTACTGCATACAGAATGTTATTTGGTCATCCACCTCACGCCTTAAAACCTGGAATGAATGTTCTAGTATGGGGTTCATCAGGAGGTATTGGAAGTATGGCAGTGCAAATTTGTAAAGCTGTAGGTGCTAATGCTATTGGAATAGTTTCTGATGATGAAAAAATTTCATTTGTTAAAAATCTTGGTGCTGTTGGTGTGCTTAATAGAAAAAAATATGAGTGCTTTGGACAATTACCTGACGTAAAAGATCAAAAACAATATTCAGACTTTATAAAAAAATGTAGAGTTTTGGGAAAAGATATCTGGAATATAACTGGAAAAAAAGATGTTGATATAGTTTTTGAACATCCTGGTGAATCAACTTTTCCTGTGTCTTGTTATCTTGTTAAAACAGGTGGAATGGTAGTCATTTGTGCTGGTACATCCGGATATAACCTTACCATGGATGCAAGATATGTTTGGATGAGACAAAAAAGAATACAAGGAAGTCACTTTGCAAATCTTTATCAAGCCAATCAGGCAAATGAAATGATGATTCAAAAACTAATAAGCCCATTAATGTCTGAATGTTTCCAATGGAATCAAATTCCATCTGCCCATACTAAAATGATGAATAACCAACATTTACCCGGTAACATGGCTGCTTTAGTTCAAGCGAAAAAAACTGGAATGAAAAGTCTGAATGAGGTAAAATAAAAAAACTTGAATATATTTTAAAAATTATTAAATTTAAGTATTCATGGATAGTTCACTCGAAATTAAAAATAAACCTATTTCTCCAAACGAATTTGTTTCCCAGAATTTGGAGATTTTCGAAAGAATACTTGATAAACTCGAATCTATTTCTAACGCCGCTAAAGATGTTTTATCCCAAAATGTTTGTGAAAACGGCAAAGTTGACAATGGTCTTCTCGAGAAATTTCAACACGAAGCTCATGGTTTTGCATGGTTTGAAACTTACAGATTTTCATTAAGAGAAACTCTAAATTGGTATATTTCGTTAGAAAAACAAGACAAAAACACCGAATTAGAATCAAGCATTTTGGTTTATGCCTTTTCTGAATACTTAAATCAGATGCGTCACGGTATAATGATAAGTCAATCAGAGGTTATAAGACCTTCAACCCTTGGTTTGGAAGACAGTATATTTTCCTTCTGCGATTCATCAGAGGTAAAAGAACTTGTCTCTTATGGAATCTCCGAGTCCGTAAAAAAAATCATGATAAACTCGATTGAAAATGGAATTTTTCCTAATTTAGGTCTCAATGACGATACTTTAGATATGATTCAAGATCAGTTTAAAAAATTTACTGATGAAGAAATTATCCCCCACGCCAACGAATGGCATTTGAAAGATGACTTAATCCCCGACCAGATATTGACTAAAATGGCTGAGTTGGGTGTTTTTAGTATAGCTATTCCAGAATCCTATGGAGGTCTGGGTATGGGTAAAGTTGCAATGTGCGTTGTTACAGAAGAGCTATCAAGAGGCTTTCTTGCAGCTGGCTCCCTTGGTACCAGAGCTGAGATAGCTGGAGAACTAATCCGATTAGGTGGAACTGAAGAACAAAAACAAAAATTTCTTCCTGAGATAGCATCGGGAAATCTACTTACAACTGCCGTATTTACAGAACCTAACACCGGATCCGATCTTGGTAGTTTATCAACAAGAGCTCAACTTGATGGAAATCAATATACAATTAATGGTAATAAAACATGGATAACCCACGGAGCGAGATCAGATCTAATGACTGTTCTGGCTAGAACAGACTCTTCTCAAAAAGGCTATAGAGGACTAAGCATGTTTTTAGTCGAAAAGCCCAGAGGTAACTGTGAAAATCCGTTCCCAATGGAGGGCATGTCTGGAAGTGAAATTGAAGTGTTGGGCTACAGAGGAATGAAGGAATATGAGATAGCGCTAGATAGCATTAAAGTTGACAAAAAAAACTTACTTGGAGAGGAAGAAGGAAAAGGCTTTAAACAACTTATGGAAACATTTGAATCCGCAAGAATACAAACCGCCGCCAGAGCTGTTGGAGTTGCTCAAAATGCACTCGAACTTGGTCTAAATTACGCTAAGGATAGAAGCCAGTTTGGTAAACCGATTATTAAATTTCCAAGAATTTTTAATAAATTAGCATGGATGCTCGTCGAAACAACAATTGCTAGACAAATAACCTTATTTTCAGCTCGCGAAAAAGACAATGACGTGAGATGTGATATTGAAGCTGGCATGGCTAAACTTTTGGCTGCTAGGGTTGCATGGTCTAATGCAGACAGTGCTCTACAAATTCATGGAGGTAATGGTTATGCACTTGAGTATCCAGTAAGTAGAGTTTTATGCGATGCAAGAATTCTTAATATTTTTGAAGGTGCAGCTGAAATACAAGCCCAAATAGTCATAAAAGGCTTATTAGCTAAATAAATGAATCTGTTTTTCAATATCATTATCGTAATTTGTCTGATTACGACTTTTCTTGTATTATTATTGGGATTATTACACACAGCAAGATCCGGTGACGAAAAAAACAACAGTGTTAATAAATTTATGCGTTATAGGGTTTTAATTCAGTTTGCTAGTATTTTAATATTGACTCTTGCCCTGTACTTTAAATAGGTAAAGAGAATTTGGTAAAGCTCGATAAAATTTATACAAGGGGAGGTGATTCTGGTCTTACAAGTCTTGGTGATGGAAAAAGAATAGAAAAACACTCTCTTAGAATCAAAGCTTACGGAGAAATAGATGAAGTTAATTCAATTTTAGGAATTGCCGTATGTTATTGTGGTGGATTTCTTAAAAAAATAATTTTGAAAATACAAAACGATTTATTTGATGTTGGTGCTGATTTATGTATCCCTAGTTTAAAAGAAAAAAAAATAGTACTGAACGAACAAAACATTCTTTTTTTAGAAAAAGAATTGGACGTAATGAACGATAAGTTAAAAAAATTAGACTCTTTTATACTACCTGGCGGGACTAAAGCATCTTCTTTTCTTCATTACGCAAGAACTGTTACAAGAAGATGTGAGAGAACGATTGTGGAATTAAACTCTGAAGAGAAAATAAATAAAAACATTATTAAATATATAAATCGCTTATCTGATTTTCTTTTTGTAGCAGCAAGGATTGAGAATATAGAAGATGGTGATATACTTTGGATTCCTAATAAAAATTAAATTTTAAATGGTTGGTTAATTATGAAAGCTTTAGTTTGTGTTAAAAGAGTAATTGATTATAACGTAAGAATAAGAGTTAAATCGGATAAATCTGGCGTAGAAAAAGATAATGTAAAAATGTCAATGAACCCTTTTGACGAAATAGCAGTCGAAGAAGCTGTAAGATTAAAAGAAAAAGGAATTTTAACTGAAATTATAGTTTTGTCTATCGGAACTGAATCATCTCAAGAAACGATTAGAACCGGTTTAGCAATGGGCGGAGATAGAGGAATTTTAGTAAAATCTCATGATGAAGATATTGATCCACTCAACATTGGAAAAATAATTAAAACTGTTTGTGATAAAGAAAAACCTGATTTAATTATTTTGGGTAAGCAGGCCATAGATGACGACTGTAATCAAACTGGCCAAATACTGGCTACATTGCTAAAATATCCTCAAGCTACCTTTGCATCAAAAGTAGAAAAAAACGACGATAATACACTGAACGTTACAAGAGAAGTTGATGGAGGTTTAGAGACTATAAAAGTTAAAATTCCATGTGTTGTTACTACAGACCTAAGACTTAATGAACCTAGATACGCGTCTTTACCAAATATAATGAAAGCAAAACAGAAGAAAATTGATATTTTAGATATCAACGAACTTTCTCTTGACTTAAAAAAAAGAGTGGAAATATTAGAAGTAAATGATCCTCCAGAGAGAAAACCGGGTATTGTTGTACCTGATATTGACTCTTTGGTTGATAAACTTAAAAATGAGGCAAAAATTTTATGAAAACATTAGTTATAGTTGAACATAACAACGACTCTATAAAGCAAACAACTTATTCTACAATTACTGCAGCATCGAAAATTTCTGAAGAGGTTTATGCCTTGATTCTTGGTGATAGTCTCAGTGCAGCTGTTGATGAATTAAAAAAATGTAACAATTTAAAAAAAATTTATTTAGTTGAAAAAGATGGCTTAAGTAAACCAATTGCCGAGAACTTTTGTGAAGAAATTATAGAATTTCTAAAAGATAAAGATTTTACTCATGTTTTCACACCATCATCAACATTTGGTAAAAACCTTTCACCCAAAATTGCAACTGAATTAGATGTTCAGCAAATTTCAGATATAATTAATATAATTGATGGTAATACATTTGAAAGACCAATTTATGCCGGAAATGCGATAGCTAAGGTTAAGTCCAATGATCCTATAAAAGTAGTAACAGTTCGTTCAACATGTTTTGAACCTTGTAAGCTTGATTCTCATGTGGATGTTGAAAATATTTCATCCAAATCATCCAAAAATGATTTAGTTAATTTTGTAAATTATGATGAATCAAAATCAGATAGACCGGAACTAACTTCCGCTAAAATAATAATTTCAGGTGGTAGAGGCTTACAAAACGGAGAAAATTTCAAATTACTTGAGGGCATAGCTGATAAGCTAGGTGCGGCTATGGGTGCTAGTAGAGCAGCAGTAGATGCTGGATTCGTTCCAAATGATTGGCAAGTTGGACAAACAGGTAAGATAGTGGCTCCTGATCTTTATATTGCTGTGGGAATATCCGGCGCAATTCAGCATATAGCAGGAATAAAAGATTCAAAATTTATTGTCTGTATAAACAAAGACGAGGAAGCACCAATTTTTAAGTTCTCTGATTTTGGACTTGTAGCTGATTTATTTGAAGCACTCCCTACTTTGGAAAAAAAATTATAAAAACTTTTTTATCAAATCAGCATACTCAGAGCTTGACCAATCTACATAACCTTTAACATGTGCAACCTCTTCAAATTCCTTGTTAATAATTACAGTTGTTGGCATGACTTTCACTCCAAATTTACCTGAAATTTTCAGCTTTTCGTCATTAAGTACCTCTAAGTTTTCTAAGTTGTTTTTTTTTAAAAACTTTGGAACGGTTTTTTTAACATTAGAATCAACTGAAAGAAAATAAATTTCAACATCATTTTTAAACTTTTTTTTTAATTCAAGAAGTTCTGGAATTTCCTTAATACATGGCGCACACCAGGTTGCCCAGAAGTTTAACAATAAAATTTTTTTTTCAGAACTTGATATTTTTTTTTCATAATCATTGATATCTTTGACTGAAAAAGTTTCAAGTTTTTTTGGATCTTTGATTAATAGTTGTTGATTGTTGTTATCCGAATAAGATAAGTTTGAAAAAATTAAAAATGAAAGAAAGATTATCTTATTAATATACATTTAATTTTAATAGAGAAAATTTATGAAAAAGTCAATAAATCCTGTTTGGGGAGGGAGATTTAAAAACGATAATT
>MDSZ01254380.1_pt1 | contig 11284 bp, 11 predicted proteins | sample 811201 | NCBI WGS metagenome assembly MDSZ01 (sample SAMN05326647, study PRJNA326480) | marine metagenome | isolation source: seawater | place: Indian Ocean: North | collected 2010 | reverse complement strand
TTTAGAAAATAAATTTTTTAAAGAAAACCCTGATAAAGAATATGTTGTATTTTGTGGTGTAGGTGGACAAGGAACTTTATCAACTAAAACTATGCAAGATATGGGTATTAAAAATGTTAAGAATATTACTGGAGGTATGGCAGAATGGAACAAAATAAAAAATAATTCCTAAAAATAAAACTTATTAATAATGGCAAAGTATAGTTTTATTATTTTCTTAATATTAATTTTTTACTCTTTTTTTATAATATTTTTTTCGATATTTAGAATTGTAGAAGTAATCCAAAAAGAAGAGATAATTTTATCAATCTTCTTTATATATTTATTTATAGGTGTCATCTTACTAATTTTTTCTATTTTTGCTTTAAATCTAAAAATAGGAAATAGAATAAATATTTCGATAATCATAACATCTTTATTTGTTACAGCCTTTATCCTTGAAACATTAATTGAATTTGAAATAATCAATTTAAATCAAAATTTAAGTAATAATAAAAATTTATCTTTTTTAAGACAAAAAGCAGCAGAAAATTTAAATGTAGATTTTGATAAAAGAAATAAACTTGAAGTTATTAAAGACTTTAAAAAAGATAATTTATCGATTATTCCAAATCCTTATCCTCGATATTTTTCTTTTACAAATGGAGGAGTTATAAATGGAAAAAGAATTTTTCCAGTTAATGGAATATCAAACATCACATCCATATTAAATAATGAAAACGGGTACTATACAATTTATAAAACCGATGAATTTGGTTTCAACAATCCCGTTGGATCTCATGCTAACAAAGAAGTTGACATAGTTATAATAGGTGATTCATTTGGAGAGGGTTATTCAGTAAAAAATGATGAAAGTTTAGCAAGTATACTTAAGAAAAATAAATTAAATCTTGTTAATTTAAGCAGAGCTGCAAATGGTCCTTTGATACAACTTGCAACTTTAGTTGAATACGCAAAAAGATTAGAACCCAAAATAGTTTTATGGCTGTATAATGCTGCAGATATTCAGGATTTATCAGTTGAATTAAATTCAGAAATTTTAAATAAGTATTTAATCAAAAATAATTTCACTCAAAATCTTATTTACAAACAAGATGATATAAATAATTTATTTAAAGAGCAATTACTTGAATTTCAGGTAGCTTTAATAAAAAGTAAAATAAATAATAATGAAATTGTATATAGCCCTGGAGAAAAAGGGTTACCTGGGATATTTATTACTCTTAGCAATATTATTAAATTTTCAAACTTTAGAAGACTTATAAGTCTTGAACCTAAAATTAAACTAAAAGAAAAAAATGATACAATAAAAACTTATTTAGAAATTTTACAAAAAGCAAATAAAATTACTTTAGAATGGGGAGGTAAATTATATTTTGTAAATTTACCTTTATTTGAAGTTTATAATACTAATTTGTTAGATAAATCAGAATTTCAATCATTTCAAACTCTTTACAATAATGATTTATTATTGAGTAGAATTAAATCTAATAATTTCAATATTATTGATATTGATAGAGAAGGGTTTAGAAACTTTAAAAACCCAAAAGAATTTTTTCCATTTAATTTACCAGGTCACTATAATGCAAAAGGCTATGATTTAGCAGGAAGAATTATTTATAACTTTATTGAAGAAGATGTAAATAATTGATAAAATAAAAATTTGTAAAATGGAGTATAGTAAGAGCCATATAAAAGTAAAGCAAGGTAGTGAATTTAGTTTTGGTTTAACATTTTCATTAGTTTTTGCTATTATTGCTTTTTATACTTTCTATTTTCACAACAATAATCCATTATTGTTAATTTTAGCATCAATTACCTTATTATTAATATCAATTATTTATCCTAAATTACTATATGTGCCTAATAAGATTTGGTTAAAATTTGGAATGATACTTGGATTAATTGTATCTCCCATAATAATGTTTATAATATATTTTTTTGTAATAACTCCAATAGGTCTTATTATGAAAATTTTAGGTAAAGATTTATTAAATCAAAAAATTAATATACAAAAAAAAAGTTATTGGACTTTAAAAAACAATAGTTCAAGCTCAATAAAGGATCAATTTTAATAATGAATTTTTTAATTGAATTTTATAGATTTATTAGAAATAGAAAAAAATATTGGTTGTTACCTATTTTTTTAGTACTAATTTTATTTGGTGGTTTAATCGTTTTAAGCCAGGGATCAGCTGTAGCTCCATTCATATATACTTTATTTTAAAATTAATTTGACAAAGATAATAGGCATATCATCATTTTATCATGATAGCTCTGCATCTCTAATAATTAACGGAGAAATAATTAATGCAGTTCAAGAAGAACGTTTTACAAGAATAAAACATGACCCATCCTTTCCAGTTAACTCAATAAAATATATTTTAAAAGAAAATAAAATTACATTAAATGAGATTGATTTTATTGTTTTTTATGAAAAGCCATTCCTTAAATTCGAAAGATTATTAGAAACATATGTAGCTAATTCACCTAGAGGATTTAGATCATTTAGAATAGCTATGCCTATTTGGTTAAGAGAAAAATTATTCCAAAAAATATTTATCGTTAAAGAACTAAAAAAAATTTTTAATGGATTTAATTCTAATAAATTAATGTTTTCAGAACATCATATTAGTCATGCATCAAGTGCATATTATCCTTCTCCTTTCAATGAAGCAGTTATTTTAACCTTAGACGGAGTTGGTGAATGGTCAACAACTACTATTTCATTAGGGAAAAAAAATAAAATTAAAATTGTTGAAGAAATTCAATTTCCACATTCGATTGGTTTACTTTACTCTGCTTTTACATATTATTTAGGTTTTAAAGTTAATAGTGGGGAATATAAAGTTATGGGTTTGGCACCTTATGGAAGACCAATTTATAAAAATTTAATATTAAAAAAATTAATTGATCTTAAAGAAGATGGTTCTTTTAGATTAGATCAATCATATTTCAATTATTCAACTGGATTAACAATGACAAATAAAAAATTTTCTGCATTATTTGGTAAACCAGTAAGAAGAGCAGATAATGATAGTTTGACTCAATTTCATATGGATGTTGCTTGTTCCATACAAGAAGTAATAGAAATAATTATATTAAAAATTACGAAATATTTATCACAAAAATTTCAAATTCCTAACCTATGCTTGGCAGGAGGTGTGGCTTTGAACTGTGTTGCAAATTCTAAAATATTTGAGGCTAAACATTTTAAAAATATTTGGATTCAGCCTGCATCTGGTGATGCAGGAGGATCACTAGGATCAGCTTTATATTTTTGGCATAACGAACTAAATGGTATCAAAAAAATTAATAAGGATAATATGAAAGGTTCTTTTCTAGGTCCATATTTTAATGAGAGTGAAATAAAAAATGAATTGATTAAATGTGGTGCAAAATTTAAAGTTTTTAATAACAACGAAGTAATTTCTAAAACTGTTGAAGCATTAACTAAAGGAAAAGCTGTTGGTTGGTTTCAAGGCAAAATGGAGTTTGGACCTCGATCACTTGGATCTAGATCTATAATTGCTGATCCACGTTCAGAAAGTATGCAGAAGAACTTAAATTTAAAAATCAAATACAGGGAAAGTTTTAGACCTTTTGCTCCAGCAATACTTCGAGAAGATGTAAATGATTGGTTCAATATAGATATAGATAGTCCTTATATGTTATTTGTATCAAAAATAAAAAAACACTTACAAATTAAACTTAATCAAAAACTAAATAACCTATTTGGTATTGAGAAATTAAATATTAAAAGATCAAAAATACCCGCTGTTACACATGTTGATTATTCTGCAAGAGTACAAACTGTTCATAAAAAAAGTAATCCAAAATTTCATTTATTAATTTCTAAATTCAAAGAGAAAACTAAATGCCCTATTCTCGTTAATACTTCATTTAATGTCCGAGGTGAGCCAATTGTATGCACCCCAACTGATGCGTTTAAATGTTTTATGGGTACAGAATTAGATATGCTAGTTATAGAAAATTTTATTTTGATAAAAGATAATCAAAATAAAGATCTAATTGAAAATTATAAAAATAAATATGAATTAGATTAATAATATTAAATCAAAAAAAACATCAAAACAAATTTGTAACCAGTATTCATCTTTTGTAAAACCAATATTTAATATTAAAATATAACTTAATTGAGATACGGAATGCCAAAAAATTTTGATTTTTTATTTGTTTATAAAGTTTTAATGTAATTAATTTGTACTCAAATTATATGTAATTCAAATTGAGTTATAATTTATATAAGTTATGTGTTATAAAGTCATAATGTTAGTTATAGATAACTTTGTAAAAGATAAAAATTTACATAGTGCATTGCAAAGTAAAAAATTTTGGGAAAGTTTAGGCAAGCTAAATTGGTGGGATGGCTGGTGGAATAGTGAGCCTAGGAATATCTGTGAAGATTTTATTCAAAATGTATGGAAGCAATTTACCAATTTAGAAAATAAAATTGCCGGTTTTGAATATTGGAGCAATATTCATCAATCAGGTGATGGTCTTAATTGGCATGTAGATAAAGATGAGAAATTAAGTGTGGAAAAAAAAGAGATTGTTATGCCAACAATGGGTTTAGTTTATTATGCATTATCTGAAAATCTAGAAGGGGGATACCTTGAAATTGCTAATAGCCCTGATCGCAATAATGTAGATCCTAATAAAATAGAAAGGTTAAGACCTATTGAGAATAGATTAATTATGTTTAATCCATCCTTTCCTCATAGAGTTAGTAAAATTACAAGTGGTAAAAGAAGAGCAATTATAGTTAATGCTTGGCCAAAAAAACCTTACACTTTTCAAGATTCAGAAATCATAAAATAGTTTAAAAAGATATATTTTAGAACATTTGTATGAATGCAATTATAATTGAATTTAGAAATATTTTTTTATTTAGTTATTTTTTTCTTTGAAAAAAGGTACCATTGAACTCCATACACCATCTTTTTTAAAACGATGATATGTTGCTGCTATAATATGTATTACAATAAAACAATACAATAGATTTATTATTAATTCATGTAAACTAACTACTAAATTAATAATTAAAGTATTCTTCAAACCAATCCAATATAATAAACCAATAAATAATCCGGATAAAGCTGTTCCAGCCAGTAATACATACATGCCATTATGAATAATTTTGGCTGCATATTTTTGAACTTTAGGAGTTTCAGTTGGTAGGGAGGATTTTTGTGTTTTTTTCATATAAATTAATCTAAAAAAAACCAGAATTAAAAAAATAAGTGCAAATATTATTTCAAAGCGAAAAAAACTGCTATCTTCTAGTTGACTAATATCATCAACCTGTTTTGCAACACCATATACAAAAATAATTACAAACCCCCAATGAAATAATTTTGCAACATTACTATAATTTGAATTTTCTTTTTCTTTCATAGCTAAAAAATATATTTTTTATTTTACGTTAAAATTTTTTAATTTAAATAGTTTTAAAATAAATAATTTAAAAATTAAAAGTACCATATTTATTGCTACTTTTAACGATGATGAAAAATTATAAGTAATTTTTGAATACCCTTTTCTTTTTAAATAAAAAACAGGGATTTCGATTATTTTATTTTTATTTTCAATTAAATTAATCATTAACTCAGGTTGAAAATGTGAACCTGAAATATTCAAATTATTGCAAATTTTTTTTATAGATTTTTTTTTAAATGCTTTATAAGAACAACCAACGTCAGTTAAACTTGGTCCAGAAAATAAATATTCTAAAAATTTTGCTACAATAATATTTCCATATCGTAGGTAGGGACTCATCTTTGCTCCTAGCTCAATCATTGATTTTGAAGTTCTAGTTCCAAAAACACAGTCAAAATCATTTAAATATGACAAAAATTTATAAATATCTAAATGTGAAAAAGTAAGATCAGGTTCACAAGTAATTACTATATCTGATTGACTATACTTAAATCCACATATCATTGCTGAGCCATAACCTTGTTTTTTTTCAAAACAATATATAGCATTAGTTTTTTTTATTTGTTCAGCAGTATTATCTGTACTATTATTATCTACTACAATAATATTAGTAAATAAGTTTAATGATTCAAAATCTTCAATTGATTTTTTAATTGATTCACTTTCATTGTAAGCTGGTAATATTAAATCGATAGTTTTATCCAGATTAAATTTTAAATAACTTTGTTTTTCCATGTTTCAGGTGTTTTATCATTTTGAATTTCAATATTAAATTTATAGTCAAATTCTTTTGCTCCTCTATTAGTAATGTAATCATATGTTGATTTTATTGACTCGTCTAAAGTAAAGATAGTTTTATAACCTATTAATTTTCTTGCTTTGTCTGAAGAACATGTTGCAAATTTAACTTCCTGAGGGCGGTCTTTATAATATATATTTTTTTCATTACAGCCTGTAATGTTTGCACATTTTTCAGCAAGTTCATTAATAGTAATAAATTCTTCATCAGGACCAATATTAATTATTTCTCTTGATGTTTTGTCATTAGTAATTGTTTGTTCTATACAAGAAATGCAATCGTTGACATGTGAAAAACACCTTTTCTGAGTACCATCTCCATATATTATAGCAGGTTTATTTCTTATCATTCTATTTAAAAAAATAGATAATACATTTCTAAATGGGTCATCATACTTTTGTCTTGGTCCAATAATATTATGTGGCACAAGAATAGTCCAATCAACATTATGAACTTCACATAAATTTTTTAAAGTATCTTCTGCTGCTACTTTTGCAATTCCATATGGATCCTGTGGCATAGTTTGCATTTTTTCTGTAAATGGATAATTTTGTTCACCATATCTAGCCATAGAAGAACAAAAGATAATTTTTTTCACATTATTATTAATAGCTGCAGAAAATGTAGAAACACTAGCTTCATAAATATTTTTCGTAACAAATGACGGTGAAAAAACTGAGAAACCTTCATATGCGGTTGCAGCACAGTGAATTACTACGTCCATATTTTTTAAAATATTATTCATTTCATTAAAATTACAACAATCCACATCATAGAAATTAAATTTATTTGAAAGGTTATCTTTATACCCCCCAATAAAATTATCATTTCCGTAGATATTATGACCCTTTTTTAATAAGTGATGACCTAAGTTTGATCCTAGAAAACCTGAAATTCCGGTAATAAAAATGTTCATATTTTAGTCTTTTTATAATCGATAAAAATTTTAAGTGAAAGAATTAATGATGATATCCAAAATATCCACATATATCTAGGTCCTGGATTCAGAAAAAAAAATAAAAAAAACTGTGAAAATATTACAATATAAAGTGGATATAAGGTTGGAATTTTAAAATTTTTTAAATTTAATGAAACACAAAGAACAATTAAAATAAAATATTTATGAATTTCAAAAGGATTTAAAAAATTTTTAAACATTTCAATTAACATTAATTTTTTTTCATTACTAATTTCAAAAAATACTAACAATTTATAATAGTCATATAATTGTATCTTAATATTGGCTTGCGAAAATACTGCACTAGTAAAAAGAACAAATTTATTACCAAAATATAAATTATGCAATAAAGGTAAAAAAATTAATAACCCTGATAAAATATATAAAAATAGTATATTAAATTTTTTTTTCATAAATAAATCATAGAGAGGCAACAATAGTAAAAAAAAACATGAAGAAGATAAATTTGGTCTTAATAAACATGATATTACAAATAACAAACATGTAAATGGAAGTGTTGGATATAAATAAGATTTATTTTGAAAAAAATTTAGTAATCTTACAAAACCTAATAAAAAAATTGTGTAAGCAATTGGTTCAGCAAAAACTTTTGTGAAATATCTAAAAAATTGAAAGTAACTAAATCCCATATGATGCATTAATGGAAAAAATAAAAACGAAAACATTAATATGAAAATAATTTTTTTTGAAAAATAAAATTGTAATAAATTATGCATTATAAAAGGTAAAAAAGATAAAATTATTAGATGTAAATAATATGCATTACCATATATGAATTTCTCTACTGCCAGAAAGTATCTCATTCCAGGCATCCAATAAAAAATATCAGCACTCCCTCTAAGAAATTCTAGAAAGTCCAAATTTTTTAAAGACTCACTCATATTATTTGCCCAAATAAGATATAGATGACCATCACCTCCAGGATATTGATAAAAGTATGAATTTAAAAAATTTATATCTTCAATATTGGTAAATGTAATAATTATTAAAATTAATATTAGTGAAATAGGATAGAATAATTCTAATATATTTCTAACTTTAAAAAAATAAATGTAATTTAAAATATATAAGAAATATAAAAATAAAATAACAGAAATTAAAACTTTTATTATAATTAAAAAAAAGTTTTGATTTAAGTAGATACTATAATTTTCACCTTTACCAATTAATTCAAATTCGTTTAAATTAGAGCTAATAATCTCACAGTTAATTTGTTGATTTAAATTCTCGTAACATAACTCAGATCCAAAATATAAATATGGAAAGTATAAATTTAATATAAATGGATAATTAAATTTATTAATAAATTTATTTTCATAATCCATTGCTCCTTTATTAGAATGAAACAAATTACTTCTTAATTCGTTAATATTATTGATATTTAAATAATTTCTTTTGAAAGTATTTTTTATTTCATATTTCGATTTAATTGAATTATATTTTGAAGTTTCTGGATGATAACAATCATTTTTATTATTTATACAATCTATAAATTCATTTTTATAAAATGATTCAGATTTTTTGGAGATTTGAGAATAGTCTATTTTATCAAAACTTGAAATTTTAAAAGTAAAATTTAGATTAAATAATTTTATTGAAAAACATAAAATTAAAAAAATAAAAACTAATAAAAAAAAATGTAATTTAATGGGTGAAAAATTATTTTTTAACGGAAAAGTAATTAAAAAAAATACAATCCATATAAAAAGAATGTACTTTATAGGTTGAATTAAAGGAATATTAACAATTAAAATTGATAAAAGTGAAAAAGAAAGGAAAAAATTTATAAATCTTTTTTTTTCAATAAACATTATTTATTTAATTATATTAATATATATCATTATATAAATATAAGTTAAATTAAACATACTAAATTAAATGATTGATTATCAAAAAATACTGAGCCAGAATATGATTGGTGTTTTGATAGATGTTTTAGAAGACATTAAAGAACATGGTATCAATCAAAATCAACTTTATATAACCTTTTTAACCAAACATGAATCAGTAAAAATTCCAAATTGGTTAATTAAAAAATATCCTAAAGAAATGACTATAGTAATACAATTTGAATACTATGACTTAAAAATAAACAAAAAAAATTTTTCCATAACATTATCTTTTAATGATATTAAAACTGAATTGAAGATTGGATATAGTTCAATTATTTCTTTTGCAGATCCTTCAGTTAACTTTGGATTGATATTACAAAATAAAAAAATAGAAAAAAAACTTAATAAAAATTTAGATAAAGATAAATCTAAAGGAGATAATATTATTAACTTTTCAAAATATAAAAAAAATCAATCTAAATAGTAATTTTTTATTAGTTGATTTTTATCATAATCTAAGCATAGTGGGCTACCTGTTGGTAATTCAATTGTAGAAATTTCCTCAGGCTTATATAACCCTACTTTAATCATTATTGCTCTTATTGAATTACCATGTGCAACGATAATTATATTTTTACCCTCGATTATTAAAGGATAAATTTTTTTTTCAAAATAAGGAGATACACGATCAACAACATCTTTTAAACTTTCTCCATTTGGGGGCGGAGTATCATAAGACCTTCTCCAAATTTGCACTTGTTCTTTTCCAAATTTATCAGCTGTTTCACTTTTGTTTAAACCTACTAAATCACCATAATCTCTTTCATTAAGGCTTTGATCTTTTTCATATTTTAAATTTCCATTTTCAAAAAGATTTTCTAATTGAGCTGATCTCATTGCTATTTCAGCTGTTCTGTTTGCTCGTTCCAATACACTACTAAAAACAACATCGATTTTAATGTTATTTTTTTTTAACAAAATACCTGCATGATTTGCTTCATTTTTGCCCTTTTCAGTTAAAGGAACATTTTTCCAACCAGTAAATCTATTTTCTAGATTCCACTGACTTTGTCCATGTCTTAATAAAACAAGTTTATTCATATGTTGAATATAATATGTTATAAGTAATTTGTTAACAAATAATGAATAATAAAAAAAGAATAGAATATGACAGTTTGGGTTCTAAAAAAATTGATAAAAACAATCTTTGGGGAGCACAAACTCAAAGATCATTAGAGAATTTTAAAATTGGTAATGAAAAGATACCAGTTGAATTAATAGTTGCATTAGGTCAGCAAAAAAAGGCTGCTGCAGAAGCTAATATAGAACTTGGAGTTTTAAATAGAAAATTAGGATCATTAATTGTAGGAGCGTGTAATGATATTGTAAATCTTAAACTTATTAAAGAGTTTCCATTATTAGTTTGGCAAACTGGGTCTGGAACTCAAACTAATATGAATGCTAATGAAGTAATTAGTAACTATATTATTAAAAATTTGAAAGGAAAAATTGGGAGTAAAAATCCCATTCATCCTAATGATCATGTGAATTTATCTCAATCATCAAATGATACTTTTCCAACCATAATGCATGTGGCAATTAATGAATTATCTATTAAAAATTTAATTCCAAATCTAAAAAATTTAATAAAAGAATTTAAAAAAAAGGAAAAAGTATTTAAAAAAATAATTAAAATAGGAAGAACACATACACAAGATGCAACACCAATTACTTTAGGTGATGAATTTTCTGCCTTTTGCAGTCAATTACAAGCTTGTTTAAAGAGAATTGAAATTTCACAATCTGAATTGAAATATCTTGCTCAAGGTGGAACAGCTGTAGGTTCAGGAATTAATGCGCCAAAAAATTTTGATAAGGTATTTTGTAAATATTTAAATAAACTTACTAAAGATAACTACAAACCTTCACAAAATAAATTTGAGTCCTTGTCGTCCCATGATTCACTGGTAAATTTTTCAAATTCCTTAAAAACTTTATCAATATCATTATTAAAAATTATAAATGATATAAGATTTTTAGCTTCTGGACCAAGATCAGGTTTAGCAGAATTAATATTACCTGCAAATGAACCTGGCTCATCAATTATGCCTGGAAAAGTAAATCCCACTCAAATTGAAGCATTAAGTATGGTATGCGTTCAAGTAATTGGAAATAGCACAACTGTTGATTTTGCAGGTCCAAATGGTCACTTTC
>MDSZ01061658.1_pt1 | contig 11284 bp, 9 predicted proteins | sample 811201 | NCBI WGS metagenome assembly MDSZ01 (sample SAMN05326647, study PRJNA326480) | marine metagenome | isolation source: seawater | place: Indian Ocean: North | collected 2010 | reverse complement strand
TATTTAGTTCTATGGATCGTCTTGTAATCTGTCTTAAAACTATTTTAAACCCGTCTGGTGCTCGATCTGGTTCATTAAGTGAGGCTCTTTCTGATATCGATAGAATTTTGAATGACACTGATATAATTTCCGATTCTCGGCTTAAACATTTTCTTCAAAATCGTAGTTATCAAAAAGCTTTAACATGGATAGAGGGTGGAGATCCTGAAAAAGGGATTTGTGGAAAATGACAAAGGAAAATCGCCATAAAATAAAAATTTCAACAGATAGTAGTAACACAAATTTTGGAGAATCCCCATTCTCGGCTCTAGAACTATCAGGTTTGCCTGACCTTCCCAAAAAATCAGATACATCTAACATTGTAATAAAAAAATCAGACCTTAAACTGGGAAACGGTGAACGACTAGAAATCAGGAGAGAAAAAACAGGACGGGGAGGAAAAACAGTAACAACAATTAATGGATTTCCAACAAACTTGAGTAATTCTAATCGAGAAAAAATACTTAAAATACTTAAAAATTCTTTAGGCACAGGTGGAACATGGCGCGATTCAATAATGGAACTCCAAGGTGATCGCAGATCTGCTGTACTAGAATGGTTAAAAGGGGAGGGGTATAGACCGGTTTTAGCAGGAGGATAAATTGAACTTACGAAACAGTCTGTTTTTCTCCTTCGTGAGAATTTGACTCTTTATCTTTAGTTTCTTTCTCCTCGGATTTTGTGAAGTCATGATCTTCTAATGGCTCTTGGTTCATAACTTCATTTATGTCCTGTTCCCATTCGTTTTTAGCTTTTCTAAACTCGTTGACTCCTTTTCCTAAAGACCTAAATAATTCGGGTACTTTTTTTGCCCCAAATAGCAAAAGTACAATAAGGAATATTAGAATAATTTCTCCTCCACCGAAATTTCCGATGAATGCTAGGGAATGAAATGAGGATGTCATAATTACAAGATATCTTTGGTCTTAATTCTACGCAACTTATTTGTCTAGCAATTGTAAAATCTTAATTCATAGACTTACAGTCCTAATTGACGAAGAGCTTCAGGTTTTGGTTTGTTAACAGAGCTTTGATCAGCTTCGAAGAATCCGTGAAGTTGACGAATTCTAGTAGGATGCCTCATTTTACGAAGTGCTTTAGCTTCAATTTGTCGAATTCTTTCTCGGGTTACTTTAAATTGCCTTCCAACTTCTTCCAACGTTCTGCTGTACCCGTCTTTTAGACCGAATCTCAGAGACAGGACATTGCGCTCACGTTCGGTAAGTGAGTCTAATACATCAATTATTTTTTCTCTAAGCAACGAGTATGCAGTCATATCATAAGGGTTCTCTGCTCCCTTGTCTTCAATGAAATCACCAAAATTTGTGTCATCACTATCTCCGACAGGACTTTGAAGAGATATTGGCTGTTGAGCCATTTTCATTATACTTTGTACTTTATCGAGAGCCAGACCCATTTCGTTTGCAACTTCTTCAGGAGTGGGTTCATGTCCTAATTCTTGAATAAGTTGTTTTTGTACCTGCATGACCTTGTTCAAGGTTTCAATCATGTGCACTGGAATTCGAATCGTACGTGCCTGATCGGCAATAGATCGTGTAATTGCCTGTCTGATCCACCAAGTTGCGTAAGTTGAGAATTTATATCCTCGTCTATATTCAAATTTTTCGACTGCTTTCATCAATCCCATGTTACCTTCTTGGATCAAATCCAAAAAAGAAAGACCGCGATTGGTATATTTTTTTGCAATAGAAATGACTAATCTTAAGTTAGCTTCTACCATTTCAGTTTTCGCACGATGTGCTAGGCGCATGTTTAAACGTAAATCTTTGATTAGTTGAGCAAGCTCAGCAGGGTCCATTTTAAACCTCTCCCTTGCTTCTTTTAGTTCTTCTTTTACTCTATCCATTTTGACCCCTTTACGCTTAACTTTAACGGGATCTTTTTTCGCAAGTTCAACATTGTGTAAGTTTCTTGAAATCGCTTTTAATTCTGGATTTACCTGATGGAGAAAATCTTCAAAAACTTTTAATTTAAGGCAGCATTTTTTAAAAATAGGTGCAAGGGTTGCCTCATAGTTTTGAAAACGGGTGATTGAACGTTTTTTCTGAGTCTGATCGGATGCATTTTCAATGCTTGTCCAAGCATTATTTATTTTTCGTATAGCATCCTCCAAAGCAATTACCTGTTTGGCTAAGCTCTTGAAATACGATTCTCTGCTGTCAATTTTCTTATCAAGTACGACACGATCAAAACGCTCTTCGCGTGCAATTAGTTTTTTGCATATATCAAGTTGGAAGTTTGCAGTTAAACTAACTGAGTAGATAATTTTTAGTGCAGAACTTTCAGCGGCTTCGATCCTTTTGGAAATGTCGACTTCTTCTTCTCTCGAAAGAAGAGGAACTTGTCCCATTTGCTTGAGATACATTCGTACAGGGTCGTCAAGCATATCACTCTGATTTGCCCGAGCTGTTTCTTCCTCGCTTTCCTCTTTTTTCTTTTTGAATTTCTCTACTTCATTCGAATCCAGAAGCTTAATTTCAAGATTATTGAATATTGAAATTACATTTTGCAGTTCCTCTGGATCGTTAGCAATTTCTGGAAGAGACTTATCTATGTCTTTATAGGTGAGGAATCCCTGTTCCCTAGAAAGGTGAATTAATTCACGAACTTTTTCGGTAATTTCATCGTTTAAGGCGTGAGGCTCGATATTCTTATCAATTTTTTTGGCGATCTCTTTAGAAGAAACTTTTTTCTTTTTAACAACTTTTTTCTCGATAGTTGGTATAGATTTAGAATCTGCTTTTTTAGCAACAGAGCTGGTTTTCTTTTTAGCAGTGGTTTTAGATTTAGGCGTACTAATTTCTTTTTTTACTACAGGCTTCTTTTTAGCTGCGGGTTTTGTAGCAGTTTTTTTTGCAGCAGACTTTCTCGGTGCAGTGCTTTTAGATTTTGTTGATGAGCTTCTAGTTCTTGGCATGAGAGTATCGGTTGTTCGATTCTGAAAAAGTTAATTTTGGAGGATTTTTACGATATTTTCTTAATTTGAGGAGTTTTGCATGGAGTTGATTTGATAAATCTTTTGATTTTTCACTTTTTTGCAGATCATCCAATACTTGTTTTTCCTCTTGTTTAATAAATCTAATAAAAAGGGCGAGTAAACACTCGTTTGTGTGTTGCAGGAAAGAATTATCATCAAATGAAGAAACTTCTTGAAAAAGATTTTGATGAAAAACATTTCTTTCGCTGTCATCTTCAAGGAATGCTTCCATTCTTTTTGGCTCGACTGGACCATCAGCTTTGATTTCAGCCATAATTTTAGCCAAAACTCTCCCCGCCGGAATGTTGAGGTTAAGCCATGTTGGATCAAATATTTGGGCAAGAGGGCTTGCGACACGATTATCATGCAAAAGGCAAAATAATAAATCATCTTCCGCACTTGTCAAACGCGTAGAAGCATTTTTATCAGAAAATTTTTCGAAATTAATGTTTCGTTTGTATGATGTTTTTTTAGAACGAATGTACTTTGTGAGATCTTCCGAGAGTATTTGAAATGCGACATTTATGTGCTTGCTTAATTCTTTTAGGTAGATGTCTCTGAGGATTAATGAATCAGTTTCTGAGATAAATCCAAAAACAAGTTCGCAAATTGATTTTATTTCAGATGGTTGAGGGTTGGTCTCCCCCTTCAATTTAAATTTAATTGCAAATTCAATAGATGATATTCCTTGATTTATAATTTCTTGAAGCTTTTCTGGCCCATTTTCCAGTAATATTTGGTCAGGATCTTTACCTTTTGGAAGAATTGAAAATCTTGCGTCCAGGCCAGCTTTAAGAAAAGTTGGTATGTAACCAAATGCAGCTTTTTGTCCTGCGTCGTCACCGTCTAATAAGCACACGACTCCTCTAGGATTAGATTTTCGAAGGAGCATTGCCTGAGATTCTTTAAAAGCAGTTCCCTGTGGTGCAATTACAGTTTTAAACCCTTCTATTGAGCAACGAATAGCATCCAGTTGACCTTCAACTAAAATAAATTCACTGTTTTCAGTAATTTCTTTGTTGGCTTGATGTAAATTAAATAGAAGGTCACTTTTAAAAAAAATAGGAGTTTCAGGCGAATTTATATATTTTGGAGTTTTATTATCTCCCCATCGCGGCGTTACAGAAAGTTCACGAGCTGTGAATCCGCATACCCTTCCAATCTTCTCCCTTATCGGAATCATTAGTCTTCCACAAAATCTACATGCATATTTTCCATTTTGTTTTTTTTCATTAAATAATCCGGATTTAACTAATACTTTTTCACTAATATTTCGTCCAATTAGATAATCACTAAGTGCAAACCGATCAATTGGAGAATATCCAATTCCAAAATCTTTGGCTACTTCAAGTGAAAATTTTCTATTATTTAACCAGTAATCTTTTGCAACATTGCTTTCATCATTATTTTTCAAAAAATTTTCACAAAACCAATTCATAGTTAATTCATGAACTTTATAAAGATCTGACTTAATTGATTTTTGGAAAGTTTTTCCATCTTTACGATTATCTTTTAAATACTTTATGGGTATACCAAATCGGTTGGCTATAAATTCAATAGCTTCAGGGAATGTAAGATTTTCAACTTTTTGAATGAATGAAATAGCGTCACCTTTTTCTCCTGAACTAAAGCAGTGAAAAAAGCCTTTATTTGAATCAACATAAAAAGAAGGGGTTTTTTCTTGGTTAAAAGGGCTTAAGCCTACCCACTTGGAACCGCTTTTCTTAAGCTGAACATATGGACTTATTAGATCGTATAGATCAATGCGGTCCTTAACCTCATCTACAAAATTCTCTGCAAACATGGGCATAATCAATAAAAGACTTAAAGATCTTGTACTTTGATTAATTCCATTTTTGCCTGACTGTGAAGTAAACTATCCTCGGGAGCAATTTTTAATAATCTGCGATAAAGAATTCCCGCAGTAACAGGCATTCTTTCTACAAGATGATAACGCCTAGCTAATTGCCATAAAATTTCTTCAGAATCTGGAAAAAGCTCATGAGTTTTTTCTAACTCCTGTAAATATCGATCGGATGAAAGTGTTTCCCTTGCGATATTAAGATAATCTACGCGAGTTGTTAAATCTCGAGGGTCATGTCTAATGGCTTCAAGGATAGTCATTTCAGCTTCTTTCATTTTACCAAGTTGAAAATTCACTTGTGAAGACAGTCGCCATGCCTCTGAGTTCTTACTGTTATCGTTAATGGCGATTTGTGCCTGTTGTAGAGCTGTAGCATAATTTCTGGAGAGATATGCAGACCACCCTAGCTCGACTGGGTCAGGTTCAATACTCTTTTCTTCAGTAGAGTTAAATACATCTGCAATACTTTTTTCCGAACTAGAAGTAAAATCGGTGCTTGAATTTACATCTATTTGAAAATCACTTTGGTTAATTGAATCTTCGCTAGAAGTAAACAAAGATGATAGCTTTGGCCCGTTTGATACCACTGGTTCTTCAATTTTTTTTGGTTCTTGCAAAAGTGCTTGAGCAAGCTGACTGATATTAGAATTTTGAATGACGATTTCACGTTCGTTGAGCTCTGTCAGCCTTCTGCTTACAAGAATGTTTTTGATCTTTTGTTTTTCAGATAATTTTTCAAGAGTGAATGGGAATTTCTTTTCTATCCCTAAAATCAAAGCCTCAACAGAGTCGAAATCTGAACTAAATAATTTTACTTTTAGTAAACCAATCAGTGGTGCTGGGGTAGCTGTAAGTTCTTTTTGAGCCGCATCTTTAAACCAATTTTCCGCTCTCACAAAAATTTTCTTTTTAATGTATAAATTTCCAACTTTTAAACAGTCATCTGCAGTTGTCTTTTCCTTCGCTTGCTCAAAAGCATTCAAAGCATCTGTTTCGCTTCCATCTTTTTCTAATATTCTAGCAAGTAATAACCAAACGTCTTCATTTTCGGGTTTTATTTTCAAGTAATCCTTGAACTTTTTTTGTGCAGATTTGCTGTCTCCAGCTAACATGTATGCCTCTCCACATTCCCTAATTAAATCTGGAGATGGTGAGATTGAAATTACTTGTTCGAATCTGAATGCACCCAAAGAGAAGTTTCCAGCTTCAACTAGTGCTCGACTTAACTGAACTAGAATTTTTGGAGAGTTTGGGAAATCTTTGTCGTATTGTCTAAGTAAATCGATTGCTTCTTCTGGTTTCTTTTCGACTCTTTTTTGGATGGCAATCGAAAGGTCTGGGAAGATTTTGTCGACTTTGGGTGGTGGTTCAATAAGTACATTTTTTTCTTCTTCAGAACATGCCAAAATAAGTAGCAAGATTGACCAAGTGGCAACCATCGTTAAGCATGTTTTAGAAAATCGCATGAATTATATTTTGCATACAATAATAAAACTTCAAGCAAGGGTCTATTTTTTTATTTTGTTATTTGCTTGTTCTAAATTTGAGATATCAGCTTTTGGATCATCTTTGATCGGAGATCAGAATGAAACAAATGATAAAGTTTCTGATTCAGTCCGTTCTTTAGATATTTTTCGTACTGAAATAAGGAATTCAGACTACGAAAATGCATTGATTAAACTACTCTCAGTTTCTGAAAGTAAGGGTGGTGTTCGTTTTAATCCTGAGTTTTACCCGATAATTGGTATTAAGATTAAAACTCAAATGTCTCCTGGATTACAGGTTTCAAAAAAATTCTTAGATGCTGTTTTAGATATACTTGAATTTCGAGGTTATGGATTAAAGCAAGTATTTATAACTGATAGGGATAGAAATTCTCTTGTTCAATCTGGAATTTTTTCCTTTGAAAATGGTAATGCTAAGTATAGGGGTTATAATGTTTTTTCTTCAGTTGATGAAGATTATTTTAGTAAAGAATGGTTTCACGATAGCCCAATGCCACCTACTTTACATGACCGCACACGTTTTTTTATAGATTTTCCCTTTGATCGTTATAAAAGAGTGAAAGAAGAAAGAAAAAGTTATCTTCCGAGTTTATTATTTTTAAAGAATACATTTTGGATCAATTTGGCCGTTGCATCTGATAGTGTTAATTTGGGTATTGATGGCGCTTCTTCAAACATAACAACAGGAGCCATTTCAAATTATCAAAGGTTTTTAGACAGAAAAACAATTGCACCAGCTGCTGTAACAGAAATTCTTGCAATTCCTGAATTTTGGGAAAAAAGAACATATTCTATAATTGATCTAAGCAGGTATCAGTTTTCTAATGGCGGTCAGTTTGATGCAGAATTTATTAGTGGAAAACCAATATTATTACTCAGTGAGAACCCATTCTCGGTTGATCGAATTGCACTTTCCTTTCTTAATGATGAGAGAAAGAAAAAAGGGTTTTCGTTAAGGTTGGAGGAAGATGTTCTTATGTTTAAATATGCCTCTGAGATTGGGTTGGGAGATGTTAAAAAGGCTAAGGTCTTTAATATTAAATGAATTTAAATATTAAATGTTTTAAGAATTTAGCCTTTTTCTTAATTATAAGTTTTTTGTCGACACATGCTTTTGCAGTGAATTGGCCAAATTGGTTGGGGCCAAATTATAATGGATCTGTTGATGAAAGCTTAAATTTAAATGATGTCGCAGAAGAGTTCACCACAATTTGGGACATTTCTGTCGGGGCAGGTTGGTCTGCACCAGTGGTCCATGATCAAAAGGTTTTTCTTCATGATAGAATTGATGATAAAGAAAATTTAACAGCATATAATATCGATAATGGTCAAGTGATTTGGCGATTCTCATATAAATCGAATTATAGAGATGATTTTGGAATGTCTAATGGTCCGCGATCAACTCCTTCCGTAACTTATGGTCTTGTGGTTATTCACAGTCCTGAAGGTCTTGTTCATGCGATTGATTCCCAAAATGGTAAATTAAGATGGAGTAAAAACTTGGTTCAACAATTTGGATCTCCGAAAGGATTTTTTGGCAGATGTTCCTCTCCTTTAATTCTTGGAGATAAAGTTATTTTGAATGTTGGTGGGGAAAAGGTAGGGGTTGTCGCTTTTTCATTGGCGAATGGAAAAACGATTTGGCAAAGTAAACCATTTGGAAATGATTATGCTTCCGTTGTTCCACTCAGAAATCTTGATAATGAAGCAATCGTCGCATTTATGCGGGAAGGATTAGTTGTAATAAACTCTTTAGATGGGAGTGAATTATATTTTGATAAGTTTCAGTCTCCAATTAACGCATCAGTGAATGCTGCATCTCCGTTAGTTCTCCAAAACGGAGTTTTTCTCTCTTCATGCTATGAAGTGGGAGCTGGGTATTGGAATTTTGACTTTAATAAAAGAAGAATTACTTTTACGAACAAATGGAAATTTAAAGAAATACTTGATTGTCATTATTCAACACCCATTGAGTTTAAAAACTATTTGTATGGATTTCACGGAAGGCAAGAAAGAGGTTCATTGCTTCGATGTATCAGAATATCAGATGGAAAAATTATGTGGTCGGCATCTCCATTTGGAACTGGACATTTAATACGTGTTGGGGGGAAAGCTTTGTGTTTAACAGAAAAAGGTGAACTTTTTTTGTTTGAAACAAAACCATCAGGTTTTGAAGTTGATTTCCGACAGCAGATTTTAGGCCCGGGTAGGGCTTATTTTGCCTACAGTAAGGGATCTATATTTGCTCGTGACAAAAGAAGGCTTATCCGCCTCGACTTGATTCGCAATTCCGAAAAATAAATCGAAATTTAAGGGTTACAGTTTTTTGGTAAACTCAGGAAAAGATTTTGATAGATTCAACTCATCTCCCATTTCTTGCTGCAACTTGATCAATCTAGGAAATAATTTCAATGTAATTGCTCTGCCATGTTTTGTTTTGGCAATATCATTAAGTTCAAAAGGGTCTTTGTTTATGTCATAAACTCTTACAGTTGGTACATTGGGGTAAACCAAAAGTTTCTTATTATTGATAGTTATTGATCGTTGTGCATCTAAATAAGCTCCATAAATTTCCTTGTATGGAGGAATTTTGGTTTTTCCTGTGGCGAGAGGCATAATGTTCTTAAATTGAACATGATTTGGCTTTTTTACTCCAGCAATCGCGAGCGTGCTGGGCATAATGTCCTGAAGATAGATTGGCGATGAAACTCGTTTGTTTTTTGGGACTCCCGGGCCACTCACTATGAAAGGCACTCTTGTGCTATGTTCATATAAATTCTGTTTTCCAAGCAAACCGTGATGCCCAACTCCTAACCCATGATCTGCTGAAAAGAATATGTATGTATTTTTTTCCATCCCCGAAGATTTAAGTCCATCGAGGATTCTACCTATTTGTTCATCCATATGGGTTATAATCGCATAATATTCTTGCCGATTAACTTTTATAGAATGCTTAGTGCGTGGCATCGGAGCTAATCTTTCATCCCGAAGATTATGTGGGCATTTAATTTCATTCTTGTAAGGATATTCTGTTAAAAAACTTTTTGGAATTTTGACTCTATTCAATGGATAATTATCTATGAAAGATTTGGGTGCCTGACGGGGATCATGGGGTGCATTAAAGGCAATGTATGCGAAGAATGGTTTTTCATCTTGATGTTCTTTTGCTTCCTCAAAAAAGAATAAAGCGTCCTCTGCAATCACTTCACTCCAGTGTTTTCCTCCTTTCCAGAAACCTTCAAATTTTGGATCGTAGGGACTCCATGGGTCAGGTTTGCCAGCGAGGGGCCGATTGTATCCCTCAGGAGTTTGGTTGGGCATCCCACCTCGAAGATTGCGGACAACATCAAAGCAATTTTCAGCTTTTGCACGAACATGCCACTTGCCGGTCATATAGGTTCTGTAGCCAGCTTTTTTCAAATATTCTGACCACCATCGACCGGCAGTTCTTTCATCTTCGGCTTTTTGGGAAGCTTTTTCCGCGTCCCATAAAAACCTTCCTGTGTTTAGCATATGCCTACTTGCTACACAAACAGCACCACTCCATGAACCCATATTATATGCTCGAGTAAAACTTGTGCCCGAATTCATCAAGCGATCAAGATTCGGAGTGTCAATATCTGTTAGACCAAGTTCTCGAACTGTCTCGTAACACTGATCATCGGCAAAAATAAAAAGAATATTCAGTTTATTTTTAGCTGCAGAACTTAAAGGTAATAAGCTAAATAAAATAGGTAATATAAAATAGTTTTTCATATAAGAAATTCGATACTGAATTATTGAAACAAGGCTAGTAAAGTTTAACCACCTTTCGATTTTCTGAAGATTAAGAGTCTTTAGTTAACCTTTAATATTCTTTAATTTCGGCAGTCTTGCATAACACGAAGCCATATTTCCCTCAAGTCATGCAGTCTCATATTAGATTCTTTTTGGTATTTCTCGTAAATTGTCTCGGATTGATGAGAAAATAATCTATTCAATCTTAGAGATTCATTTAGTGCTGCATGTGCTTTTTTGAAATGACAAACGGCAAGTAAATAATCCCCAAGATCGAGGCAATTTGCGGCAAGAAGTGAATGTCTTTCTCCATCAGCAAGACTGGCACAATAACTCCATGAAAGATGGCTAGGTGCTTGTTTGCGATTATTTCTCATGAAATGTTCCCAGGAATTTCTAAGGTAAGCATACAAACCAGCCGATGATATATAAATAGGGTGTCTGTGTATAGTGTAGGGTTCTATTTTATTGAGCTCTTCCATTTCAACGGACTTAATCTGCTTAATTTCTTCTTCGTCTAAATCATCATCTTGTGAAGACCAGTCTTCTCTATGCCAGCCCATAATAGCTGCAGCAGCATCTAATCTATCATGCGAATCTGAAACTTTGTTGTAGGCAGAAATAAATTTGGAAATTTCTTTATCCGAATTTCTTAGGAACTTCTGCCAATCAGCTTCATTCCAAGCAACTTCTCCACTATCATCCCACTCGCCTTCTTGGTTATTTTCGAAATCATACTGGCTCATATAATAATTTAGTTGCGTTGTGTTTGATGGTAAATTTTGAAATGTAAAAATACAATCCCACCATTTAAGCGATCAGGTCAATCCATTTTTTAGTAAAATTTACTCATGTTTAGAATGCACATAAAATATAACGGCAATGTTCAGGGAGTCGGTTTTCGTTGGAATGTATTTGAGTTATCAAAATCCTATATTGTGACTGGATATGTGAAAAATCTTGCTTCTGGCGAAGTTGAATTACTCGTTGAAGGAAAAAAATCTGAGGTTTTTGATTTTGTAAATACGCTTGAAAAAAAATTAGAAGATTTTTGGTATTCAAAAAAAATAGAAATTAAACCTGAAGGATCCCATTTTGATA
>MDSZ01022273.1_pt1 | contig 11284 bp, 16 predicted proteins | sample 811201 | NCBI WGS metagenome assembly MDSZ01 (sample SAMN05326647, study PRJNA326480) | marine metagenome | isolation source: seawater | place: Indian Ocean: North | collected 2010 | reverse complement strand
GCGTACTTTCTGGCAGGTCATCTGATAGAAGTTGGCTTACGAAACTCCAAGATCTTGGAGTCGCAAATGATCTACTTGATCCTCTTGGATCAAAATCATATAAATCTTGTTTTGCGAATGTGCAATAACCTACGACATCTGCATGGATATGATTTGTAGTTGCCCATTCCATCCAATCGTCATAGTCTACTCTCAGTTCGATATGCACAAATCTGTTTGCAAGAGGCGCAGGCATTCTGTAAGTGACACCTTTGTCTGAGTCTCTGTTACCTGCCGCTACAATCGAAACGCCTTCTGGTAGGTGATACTGCCCCACTCTTCTGTTCAATATCAACTGATACGCCGCCGCCTGTACTGCCGGGGCCGCTGAATTAAGTTCGTCCAAGAACACAATGGCGTTTGACTTGGGATCAGTTGGCAATTCTGCCGGACTTGCCCATACCATGTTGTTCTCTGCTGAATTGTAGTAAGGAATACCCTTGATATCTGTTGGTTCCCATAAAGGAAGTCTAATATCAATTACTTCTCTGTTCTCCTCGTTGGCAATCTGTTTCACTATATCGGATTTTCCAATACCTGGGGCACCCCACATCATTATTGGTCTTTGCAATTTTATACAGTGGGTAAGTGCTGATTTTGCCTCATTTGGTGAGACTGTTCTGTTTTGACTTCCTACTGCGGCTTCTTTTTGTTTTTTTGGCATTTAGTACACTCCTGTTTTAAATGTTTATCTATACATTATAGCAGAAATATGTTTTACGTCAACCTGGTAAAAGTCGCTATTTTACTAGGTTTTTTTCTCGTCGGCCTTGCTCATTGCTCTAGCAAGTCCATATTTTGTTATGTCACCTGCAAACATCATTAATTGCAGGGCCATTTTTTCCATCGTCACAATTATCCTTTTTTTGTCAACGAAGTAAGGACAGTCAACAAATTCATCCAACCATAGGTAGGTTTGCGGAGTGAATATAATTTTATCGGGAAATTTAATGTCATAGGTCTTGATGTCTAGGCTCTGCACCCATTCGAGGCCTAGTTTAGTAAGACGTAGAGATCTGGCCTGATATGATTCTCGTACATTTTGCCACCATGTGAAATAGGCAGTCTTGACGCTCTCGTCGTGCAAAGGTTGGTCTTTGAGCATCAGGAAGGTTCGAGTGTAGGCAGTCTTGGTGTCCATACACTTAATTATCTGCTGAATTTGTCGCCTGTTTTTAAAAGATACACAGCAAATTTGTCTGTGTTGTGTTGCGTGTTAAGTTTCTTTGCCAAGTTCTCAGCATGACCTGGATTTGAAAAAGACACTTTCTTGTACTTTGGACCTGGGTAGTTGGATACCAAACTAGAAGATTTCAAGTTTATGGGTTTGCCATCGTAGAATACCGCCCATATGCCTTCTGCCGCAAGGACTTCGTCCATCTTGTAGGTGGTTTTATTACTGTGCTGTAACAACACTGTGGGTTTAGGTCTGCTCATATTTTACAACTGTATTTACCAATAATTCAGAAATAAATTTTTATAAAAAGTGAGCGAGTAAATATTTCCAATGTCAAAAACTATTCTACCCAAAAGTTTGCCACCGCTATCCTGTCATGCGTTCGAGGACTTAAAATCAAAACTTGATTTTGCTTCGATCAAAAAATATACAGCGCAGGATTTCAAAAAAATGTTTAAAGAAAGGCTCCAACAGTGCAGTCACAGCAAAATTATTGGACTTGAAAATTTTCCCGAGCAGGAAATAATGTCCGGCTGTCAGCATTTTATAGATAATCTTATTTGGAGATATGGAATAGAAAATATACAAACATTCGAGCATGATTATCATTATTATCATAAAATAAATCCAAATATCAAGTACGCCACAATCGACACTTTGGATAAGGATAAGCCTCTGATACTTGCTAGTCCGTTTCCGGGACATTTAGATACGCACAGAGACTTTGAAAAAATAATTAAAAAATGTGAGGAAGTTGGAGTTAAAGTCTATATAGACGGGGCGTGGTTTCCAAGTTCGTTTGATTTGGTACTTAATTTATCTAGTCCGGTAATCCAGGAAGTAGGATTTAGTTGCAGTAAGGCATATGACATGAGTGACAATAGAATAGGAATAAGATACAGCAAAAATTTAAAAGCCAACGACAGTATAAATTATATGAACACCCGGCAAATGTATTCAAAAGTTTGTTTACAGATTGCCTGCATACATCTTGAAAATTTTCAATACGATCATTTGGTGTCAGTATACAAAGAAAATTATTTTTTAAAATGCAAAGAACTTAAATTGAGGCCATCAAAAATTATACATGCGGTTTTTAGTTTAGACTGGCAAAACTTATATGGTATAAAGCAAGTTTTAAAAAAACTATAATTTCTGTATTAGTAATTTCACGTGAACATCTCTTGAATCAACTAATTTTGATTTGAAGCCAATTAGTTTTAATGCATCTAACGTAGAATTAATGCTATAAAAATTCATCTTTGCTCCTGCATTATAATTATTTTTTTGTTGTTCATCAAAAAAGTCTAACCATACAAGTCCGTTTTTTTGTATAATTTTATGAAAAGATTCAATACATGTAACAAATTCATCAAAAGTAAAATTCTCTGAGAACACATGATTAGCGGTAATTTTATTTGGCTTGATTTGTGTATATTTTTCTATAATCTTTACATTGTAATGGCTTTGAAATTTATCTTTACAATATTGCAACATGTTTCTGTCTACTTCGTAGCAATATGTAGTCTTTACTGATCTGTGTAGATGTTCTGTGATTAGTCCCATGCCTGCCCCAAAATCCAATAGGATATCATTTTGTGATAATTTTAAAAACTTTTTAATGACTTCTGCTTCTTTTTGTTTGAGATCTAGCAGGAATTTATAGTATTCATCGGATGATGCAAATTTTTGTGGTATAAATCTACTTGGATATATTATTTCTAATAAATTTTCAAGTTTATTATTTTTTTGAATCGAAATCTCCACCATCCATCTCTATATTAATCGTTTGTGCCTGCTGGGCAGTCTTAAGTGCTTCTATAATCTCTTCCTGTATGCCGGCTAATCTGGTCATTACCTGTGCTAAACTGTCAGCCAATCGATCTGCTTCCGTGGAGTTAAGGATTATCTGCTTCTGTCCCTGTTGCCGTAGAGTTCTGATCCTACCTAAAAGATCCTCTATTGGACGTGTTTGTATTTTTGTGTATTTGCTTTCCATAGTAATATTTAAGTGTAATACAATTCGAGTATTTTTTCATAGCGATTAATTGGTAAATTCATGCTAAATGCATCGTTAATTCGTGTCAACTGCTTGGTGCATTGTTCTGTATCATTTAAGTCTTCATATTTTATTTCTAAAATATTGGCCTCCGGATACTTTAAAGACAAATATTCAGGAAACATTTTGTTGTGTGCAGTTTCTAACTGCGTTACAAAAGGTGCAGGTTCCTTAAACAGGGTCTGCCTCCTTGCGTTCAGTGCCTTTAATGCACCCTCTGATGTTGTTATACATATATGTTTCTTGATTTGGAAGAGATCTATAAACCTTCTGTGTCTGTCATAATGATGATAATGATTTGCAAAAACAATTTTATCCGTGCCTTCCAAGGACTTTGTAAGTATGTCCTCTATTGCGTCACCAGAAAAGTCTATCCAGTCTAACATTAAAAAATTTCTTCTGCCTTTTGGCAAAGAAGATAAATGTTCTTCTACCTTTTTGATGTTTTGGTCTAGTTCTTTTTGCTTGGCGTCCCATCCTATCTGGACTAGGCTACGTATTAGATGACCTCTTGCCTCTCTTGGATACCAAACGCAACACATGTTGTCTTGGATGTGATCTTTAAATGTGCTTGTTTTCGTCTTGGAATTTTTTGACTGCGTCATTGAGTACCTGTTGCATTTCTAATTTAGTTTTCATTGGTCCTTTATATGGGTACCGCGACAAGGTAATCATTTTTGGACAATATGCTTTTCGCCATCCTTTCTCAAAACATATGATATAATATCCTGCACAGAACTGACTTTTGCTTTTAGGGGTCTTAGTGTACACAGGCAGTTGCTTCTGCACGTCGAACATTGGATTGTAAGGATGTTGTGGACACGGAAAACCATGCACATCAAAATTATCGACCTGTACTTCAGGCGCACTTTCACTCACACTAGCAGATTGGAATATATCAAATCCAAATTTTTCAAAAAGGCTTTCCTTGGTATGGAACACTTGCTTTTGTGTCTGTTTACTTAAAAATATCCAGCCGTTGCCTTCTTGCTTTTGCAAGGTGCCTAACTTGTTACCATTTTGTTCCAATATCCAAAATTTGTCTTTCACTAATGTTTTTGCGTTTATTGCCATGCCTTATTATACTACATTGTTAGGAAAAATCAAACCAATTTTTTCCAATTCCCTTTCTCTTTTCCAACGTAAGATCTAAGTTGTGAGCAAGTATATCTTTTACTTTGTGCAGTTTGTTTTTAAGATCATCCATGCTCATGTTGTTGATCTGAGATATCAGTTCCAATACAGCCTTCATTCTTTGGTTTGGATCCTTTATATTATCATAAGATTCATCCCATATGCTGTCGAAAGTTTTATATCCTTTTGATTTTAGGTACTTTAAATTTTGGTAAGGACCAATCATTACAAAAGGTCTTTGTACAATCATGGGTTGGAAAGTTTTTTCTGTAAGGCACCAATATGGATACTCGAACACTGTTTCGGCAATGACGTTCACACATGCTTCTGCTAAAAAATTCTGTTTTGCTTGAACAAAATTGTTATCTACACTTGGATGGACTGACTGTTTTAGTGGTTGTGTGTCCCAAAGATGTTGTAGTTCTGTGTCAAAATCACTCCAATCATTTTCAAGTTTTTGTATAGGGATAATGTAATTTCTCATCATTTCGTCAAATAGTGCGTCATTGGGTGTTTCACCGCAATTTAGTTCTTCATCGTTGGCAGGATGAAACCCCAGTCTGATCGAAATAAGATTATTTCTCTCTAATTTTCCGGCTAACAAAAATTTAGCCACTATGGCCTTGTGTGTACGGTGTGTGGTTGCCAGATGAGATATTTTGTATTTGCATCTTTCAAATTCTGGCTCACCTCTTTGTAGGTCCTTTTTGATTCCTTTGGTGTGTGGAAATTCAGCAATATCTAATTCAACTATATGAAATCTACAGTTGTTCCACCCTTGCAGGAAATCAACATAAGTCGAGGCCACCGAAAAGAAAGATACTAGATAGATGTCACAATTATATATTTGCGCCGCACGTAGTCCATTACGCAAATTTTCAACCTGCAATGGAATTTTAGAACCTGCTGGGTAATAGTGTGGTCCTCCCATGAAAGACATTATGGCAGTTGTCTTATAATTTTCCTTAGTATGATTTTTGATATTGAAAGATTTTAATTTTTGATACATTGACATTGAGTCTCGCCATAAGAGATCACACCAATATACTTCTTCGTATATTTTTTTTAGTTTGTTTGTAAAGTATCTTCCAACCGCTTGTCTCATTTAAATTAGTCTAGCATTAAATGGCTCTACATATAATTGGGCCTGCTCACTAATCTTATTTAGGTCGTACTTGGCACAGAACTTCATAAATCTGATTCCAACTTGACTTATGCTTTTGTTTTCCGCTTTTGCTTGTGATATGGTTTGGTCTAATTCTTGTATTATTGTGTCAGGTTGAGCGTGAAGATCCACCAACAGTTTGTTTCTTTCATAATCTTCTAGCACTCTGTGTTCTTTGCCATCATGGTCGACCCATTTGCTTAACATCAGGTTGTTCCATGTGTATCCTTTTTCTTTACGATCCGCAAATGCTTCTTGTAATCCAATCTTGTTTTTGGTGCCCTTTGTTCTCACACCAGGATACGCACTGAAAATGTTATCACTTGGATCACCACGCATGCTCTTTTCGAAAATTATCCATTCTGTGTTCGGAGCACCCTTTGGTGCTTTGGTTTTCTTATCAATTACTGGATTGCCCTTTTTATCGAACCACCCTTCGTGTGTTATTGTTGTCTCTGTAACTCCATTGTATTGTTTTACGTTTTCTTTTACAAGTTGATTCAAATCCTTGTCTGTACTCAGAATCACGTGCTTGTCATTTGGATGTTGATCTATCCAACGTGCAATTAAGTCATCTGCTTCGGCTCTTGCGTTGCGTAGCACTGTGCAGTTTGTTTTAGTCCTAATAAAATCGCAGAAGTCATCGTAGCACTCCCAAAAAACTTCATTTTCTTCTTTTTCCTTTTCGGACATGGCCTCCAATGTCTCTTTCCTATTTCTTTTATAAGGTGCATAGTGATCCTTACGCCATGATCTTCCTTCAAGGCAAAACACAACATGGCTACCTTCGAAGTCCTGCCATGCTTTTTTGATTGAATTCATGGTTATGTGTATTGCCATGCCAATTTTTTCTGATGTGTCACCCCTAATGACATGTCTGTCACGGAAAAAAGTATTTGCCGTATCAACTAATATGTGTGTCATTAACCAAATAGATTGTTTATAGACTTAGGTAGTTTCTTTTTTATTGGCGACCATATGGCGGATTCTGCCCTGCCAATTATCTTTGGCCTTGGAACCAACCACCCTATCAATATTCCTAGTAAAAAGTATCCCATTATGATATCTCCGTTTTGCCGTCGTCTCTCCTGTTGATCTGCACATAGCCAGATCCTGTGACATCCACACCTTGTTCGTTTCCAATTGTTCTGCAAAGAGTCTGGAACCATCTGTCGACAATCTCTTCTTGTGTTTGACCTTGATAACCGTTTTGTGTCAGCATGTTTACAAATTCATCATTCCAGTCCAGTTCGAAAAAACCATTACGAGGATTCTCAGGGTTGACGTTCATGTTCAAAACTTTTACCCATGGCTTTTCGCTTTTCTTATTTTTGCTTTTTGCTTTTGTTTTTGTAGTCTTTTTTACCTTCATACTTTATTATACATTATTTTTGGCATTTTGCCAACTACTATGTCCCCCATTTATTACCAAATAAATCAACATGCAATCTCGGTGAGTACTTGTAGCCATTTTGTAGTGCAATATCTGCCACTTGTTTTGATGTCTTGGCTTGTCCTTCCTGTGTGGCACCAACTGCCATCAAATAGATATCTGCTTCAACTCCGGCTTTTTTATATTCCTCCCTAGCCATTTCAACTTCTTCCAGATCCTGTTCATCCTGTATCACAAATTTGAAGTACAAATGACTGTTTGGTATGTTTGCATACTGGTAAGCAACATCTGGTTTGATGGCTTTTGCCCAGTGTTCACCTGATATTGAAAGTTTTGGTGACGTTGACCAAGTTATGTGTACCGGTTCTTTTGTGTAGTCCCCTGCAACAAGTCCTTGTAGGAACCTATTAAAGTCTGCTTTGAATAGTTGTGTGCAGTTTGTTTCGATAGTTAAATTTTTCAAGTCTCTGAATTCTGGTTGTCTTAACAACGATTGCGTTTCTCTCTGCCACAGCATTGGTTCGCCACCAGTCAATATAAAATGTATGTCCGAACCATTTTCGTTTGTCCATCTGTTGTTTGGAGTATAGTCTCTGACCTTTTGTGCAATTTCTTCTATTGTGTCCCATGCAACCAAGTGTTTGTATCTTGATGCCCAACTTGCACTGGCATCACAACCTATCTCAACCACTGGAAGATCTCGCACATGTTTCACGTGTGACAAGTCCTGTGTCATGTAAGGCATCTGCTCTGGCTTCAGCCATTTGCTTTTGTCTCGGCCTTGTCCAAAGCCATGACAGTTAAAGTTGCAACCAAACACTCTGAAGAACACACTTGGAACTCCGACGAATCGTCCTTCGCCTTGCACAGAATAAAATATCTCCGAATATCTGAGTTTTTCCATAATAATATATTATACTACGATTTTTTCTTTTTGTCTAATCTAACAACATTACCAGTTTTTAGATGTCCGACATTTTCTCTTTGGATGTCGTTATGGTCAAATTTTGCCCAATAAAGTTCGAACGCAACTCCATCTTCTAGTCCTTCAAATGTGTGGTAATGATTGGGTGCAACAGCAGTGAAATCACCTGGACCTAATATAGTTTCATCAATTAGATCATATGCCTTTTGCCAAACCCTAATTTTCATTTTACCAGATACTACATAGAATCCATTGAACTTATATTCATGTTTGTGCTTCGAGCAAACACCACCAGCCTTAAAATCTATTCTATGGAATTCTAATGAATTATTTGCGAGGATTAATTCTGTAGATCCCCAAATTTTTCCTGCCTTGTTTCCCATATCGTTATTATAACTTATTTACTTTCCTTGGTCAATTGTTTTTAATAACCCATCCTGTCTTTACCAAATTTTTATGCAGTCCCACGTAGTGTGTATTAAATTGTTCCATGGTTTCATTTATTTCTACTCCAACTAATTTGCATAACTTTTCTCTTTCTGACACTTCATGGACAAATTGTAATATGTCAAAATAATAATCACATCTTGGCACTGTTAAAATTGGAGGATTATTTTTAAGTTGTTTAATATTTTCCTTTACAACTGATAGCGCAGTTCCTGTGTGCCTGAAATTACTAGTTTTCTTTGCAATAATTGTCCGTAACCAGTCACGGTAGTTCATAGTTGGGCAGATCCTGTAACAATCAAGACTTGTATCAAATGCTTCGAGGTATTGGGGTTTATCATATGGAGGTATACAATAATGGAAACATTGATTTTGTTTTTTACTTAAATCATTTGTAGGCCATTTTTCATGTTTCAACCAAGCCTTGCCTTCTTGAAACTGTTTATAAAAATTTTCTTTGATATCATATGGTTGGTCAAATTTTCCACTGGCTTGAAGATAGTGCCATATGTAATGGCCTCCTTGGCCACCTGTGTAAGCAATCATTATATTTCTCATATTAGATACTCCAAATTATCTGCTTGCCACTGCTGTATAAATGAACTGCCATGCTTGTGATATGCCGGCATAAATTTCAAGATATTGCTGATCACTGTTGGACAATGTAGTTTTTGTTCCAATATGTCAATACACTTGTATTCGGCATCCACCGGTACCCAGTCTTTTACATTAGGATCATAAGATTCTGAAATGCTAATATTACCTAGTGTTTTCATATATTCTTCAACTTGTAATGCACTTGGATATCTTGTTTGTGAGTTCAGCCATTTACTAAACTGTATTTGTGTTGGATTGATGTCGTATATTATAATTTTTGTATCTGGATTGTAAAATTTAATCCTACCTGCCATGACGCCAGATGCAGGAACAAATATTTCTCCCCGGTGTCCTGTGATATTGCATAGAGATTCATTGTTGGAAAAGTAAATGTTTTTATCTTCGCTTTTCAATATCATTGCCATATGGTACCTAAAAATATATTCCTGTTTTTGGCCTCTATAATATTTCATTTCTCTATCTCCACTCCAATGCATTGGATCAAAATCTATAGTTTCCTTACTTTGGCGTAGGTCTATTTCCGTTAGGTCTTGGTACCTATTCCTTATGTTGGATGTGATGTATTGACCTGCATTGATTTTCCAACCTTTATCCTCCACGGTATCTGCATTTTCAGTTATAATTACTTTGTCAAAAAATCCCAACCATTCATTTTTATAATCAAAAAAACATTTTACTTCTGTGAATCTTATTAAAGATTGGGGGCAATTATTTGTTTGTATAATACAAGTTCTCATATGATCTTTCAATTATTTCGCCTGGCACTTTCCCATGGTATATCATGTGTAGTCTCGGTTGATTGCTATTGTTAACTACCCAATGCCTGTTGCTTAGATCAAGCATCACCACAGATCCTTCTGTGAAAGGTACTATGCCTCTGTTCTCCATATGGAAACTGCAACCATCCGGATTGTTGATTGCTATGTTTACTTCCGACAGTCCGATTGACTCTCTGTCTTTATGCGGAAGTATATGCCCTCCTGGCTCCAAAAGCATGAATCGTATCCTGCCATGTAAATTTTCTCTTGTGAATGTGTGTTCAAACCATTCTTTCGTAACAACACATTTGTTTTGTATTTCCGTCCAGTCATATTCTGCATCGCTTTCTGTGGTGATAGTGGCTCCCGCCCCAAACAATGTAAGGCTCTTCCATCCTTTGTTTTTGAAATCCAATAGGGTATCACTGTCTCTATGTTCTACAGCCATGTCTTTAATATTGTTCCATTCCCGCATTATATCTTTCACAGGCACATCTATTTGTAAAGACAGATAAGGAATACAACTTTGTTTTGTTATCCAATCAGCATTTGGCCGTTGCTTTTCTAGTTTTTCAAGTAATATATTAGTCATGTATAATTTTTATTTCTGGAGCATTAATTATTTGTTTTGCTTGGGATATGTCTTTAAAATTAGCCAAAGGAAAGTGTGTTCCCACAAAAGGTATGGCATTGTCCTTACACCACTGTTCATAGCCTTCGTCTGGTCTGGGAAAAGTTTTGATTAGTTGCACTGTAACATCATTTGATACTTGTCCGGTTATACTGCCCTCTTCTTTGTAGGTATCCGGACTGTACAAATAAGATTCGTATGGATGACGTCCTAATTCAGCAAATGGCACATTTATATGATACCGGTCGAAACTGCTACTGTCTTTGAAGTCGTCAGCACTAATTTTCGACTGCCATGTCCAGTTTTTAGTAAGTGTTTTTGAATCATGATTAAGTTGTGCGTCACCTACTCCAAACACCGCAGTAGTATATCTAATACACTCCTCCATATCATGAATATAATCATGTAAAAAGTCCCATGCATTATCTGTGTTTGCATTTGCAAAGTCAGTGCTTTTTTTATATTTTTTTTGCCAACTAACAATTTCTAAATGTATTTCTTGTAATTTTGTATTGCTCCATAAATCCGTTTCTTTGATATTGCTTAATTTTTCTAGTTGCATCTTTTGGAAAAAATTTTTATTGCTTTCTATTGTTTTCCAAAGTCTGGTGTGTGGTGTTTTATTGTACGGTTTTTTAACAGGTAATACGGTGTTGTTGAAAAATTTTAACCATTTTTTTACAAACGGTGTATCTGCTATTTCTATTTCGAACTCTTTTTCATTTATTACACAAACTGGCATGTTTGTATTTAGATGAGTAACTAATGGGGGAGAAAAAAACTCCCCCAAAAATTTATAGTGATGTAACAGTAAATGTTACCACAGCCACTATGGCCATTGCTATTGCAAAAATACCTGCGGCTGTGAATAGTTTATTTTTCATTACACCGCCACAAAGTAAAGCAGACTTACCGCCGCAATCGCCAGACTGCCGCCG
>MDSZ01085146.1_pt1 | contig 11285 bp, 6 predicted proteins | sample 811201 | NCBI WGS metagenome assembly MDSZ01 (sample SAMN05326647, study PRJNA326480) | marine metagenome | isolation source: seawater | place: Indian Ocean: North | collected 2010 | reverse complement strand
GAATACCTATTGCCATATGTATATGGTTTCTCTTCATCTTGTTTAAACCATAAGTTTTAATACTTTCCCAAGCCCTAAAATAAGTCCCATGAACACAAATGGGTACACTATTTGGATCTATAATCCTTGTCAAAAGTTGTCTACTATCTACTATATCTATACTATGACCTTGATTCGCACGAATTAGCATTTTATTACCTTTATCTTGTAATGAAAATCGCTGCTTATCGTTATTTTTTACTACTCGAATAATATCCTCTACGGTATATTGCTTAAAATCAGGAAGTTTAAGAATATCCAAAACTTTAACATAACCATTTGATTTTATTTTTAAATTACGTGGATTATGCCTTAGTAATTTACTTAGTTTTCTAGATAATTTTGAATCCCTTTTAGGACTATACCTTATAGATTTTGACATTTATAATATTTGATATCAGTTTTAATTTAAACAAATTTAAGTTTAAAATTAGGGATAATTATCTAAACCAATATTAATATGCCAAGACATAGAATTAATACAGTTAAAAGAAAAAATCATAAGGTAATGATTTCACCTGAACAAAAAAAATATGAACAAATGGTCAATGATATAAATACAAAATTAGAAAAATTAAACAGTGTAGAGTATATTAAATTTAGGGACTATAATACTGTTGTTTTAAAACAATTAGGTGATGAATTTAAGCGAAAACATTTCAAGGATAGAAAACAATTCAACTTAATGAAAGAAAATAGAATTGCCTATTTATACAATATGTTTTTTGAGCCTAAAGATAGGATAAAAATTCTACTAAAAAAAGATAATTTTTCATTTATAAATAAAACTTTTATTAAAGAAGGTATAGATATATTAAATAAAATTTTTATGACAGTTAATTCGAGTCTAGTAGAAAGAAAATATGATCCTATAGACCCTAATTCTATATATAATAGTGATTCATTTAATGATGCTCTCGAAACATTAGAAATTGATGGGAGTGAAAAGCTTAAATTTAGCCAAATAAAAAAACAATATGATTCTAAAAAAGAATATGCTGGTGGAAATATGGAACTTAAAAATAAATACAATAAGGCCTATATATTAATTAGAGAACAATATGCAGATTATTTAACTAAATTTAAATTAAATGATAATGATGAATAATAATCTTTATATTAAATTTATTAAAGTATTTTTATTTAAACATATGATATGTATATAATTTATTATAATTATGTCATTAAGTTGTCCTGTTTTGAATGATATTATATTAGAAGAGATTAACGAAATCAAAAAAATTATAGAGGGTTTATCAGATAATTCAAATTTACCATTAGATAATAGTACAATCGATCAATTATTATCAGAAAAATATTGCAATCAAGAAAAAGAAATAGAAAAATTACATAATTCATTAGAATTATATAAATCTGACCAATTAAATAATGCATTATTAAATGAAAAAATAGATAATATTAATAATAATATATCTCAGATAATTAATAAATTAGAAAATAATATTACTATTGTTAATGAAAAAATAGATGAGCATATAATAAATTATAAAAAAAGAGATGTTCAGTCTAATAATATTGAAAAGATTCAAGAAAACAAATTAGTAAATAAAGAAGTTCATAGTAATATTTTAAACTTACAGTTATTGGAAAACATAAATAAAAATATAAATGACCTTACGAAAAGAGTTGAAAATTTAGAAAAAAGAAAAAATTATAGAAATAACTATACAAGACATACAAATTATAATTATAAAGATCAGTCTAATAATTATAACAATTCAAATAATAATATGCCTAATTCTAACAGTTCTCCTAATGGTTGGACAAAAGTCGTTAATAAAAAAAAATTTAAGCGAGTTAATTATTAATTATAATTAATAATTTATAAATAATTCTTATAAAATAATCTATTTTATAATAATTTATTATTTTTCGGTAATTATTCTAGGAAGAACACACATTGTTTCTAATTCTTGCATAAATAATTTCATTGCGTAAGGTACTCTTATTTCAGAATAATTAAGTGTTTTACTTTTTTTACTTGTATTTAAGTAACAATTTTTGCATTTAGCTATATTACGTTCTTTATTTACAGGACAAATAAGACCACAGTCATCACAAATATGTAGTCTATAATTATCAGATCGGTCTTGTAAAGTTTCTTTCAAGAAATTAGCAGCACCGTGTGAAAGTATACAATCTCTTTCCATCTCTCCAAATCTTAGACCTCCATCTCTTGCTCTTCCTTCAACTGGTTGTCTTGTAAGCAATACATTAGGTCCAGTTCCTCTAGAGTGTATCTTATCATCTACCATATGTTTAAGTCGTTGATAATAGGTAGGACCTATAAAAATTCGTACCTTTAATTGTTTACCTGTACGGCCATTATAAAGTATTTCATCACAATTACGTTCATAACCTAGTGATTCTAATATATTACCTAAATTTTCAACATTGAATTCACTAAATGCTGTAGCATCGCCGAAAGAGCCAATATTAACACCAATTTTACCCATCAAACATTCAATTACTTGAGCAATTGTCATTCTAGATGGTACTGCATGAGGATTCATTATCAAATCTGGTTTAATTCCATCTTTCGTAAATGGCATATCTTCTTGACTATAAATAGCACCTACTGTACCTTTTTGTCCGTGTCGAGAAGCGTGTTTATCACCTATAGTAGGTACTCTTGTTGTGCGAATCTTAACTTTAACAAATTTATAACCATCACCATTTCTAGATTGCATAATTTTATCTACAAAACCTCTTTCATTTTGTTTTATAGTAGTAGAGCAACATTTATAGAGTTCCTTATTATCTTTTTTAGAATGTATTGGGTGTATTTTGCCTATAATAACATCTTTTTCTTGCATAAACGTATTAACTTTAGGCAAGCCATTTTGTTCTAGTTTAGAATAGTTATTTCCTCTTGTTCCTAATGTTTTTGTAATATTAGGTTTCTCAAATTTCTCTTGCATTTTTACATTAGATGACTGTCTTTTCTTTTCTTCATCTTTATACGTACGATAGTAATCTGATATAAATAAACCTCTCTCTATTGCACTTTTATTCATAATAATACTATCTTCTTGATTATATCCTGAATAAGATGCAATTGCTACAATAGCATTTATTCCAGACGGTAAATCATTAGATGGTAAATACTGCATAATTCTACTATTAATAATAGGTAATTGTGGATAACGAAGAATATGTGCTAATGTATCCATTCTATATCGAAAATTGGTAGCATATATTCCCATAGCTTGTTTACCCATAGCACTTTGATAAGTATTTCTAGGAGCCTGATTGTGATCTGGAAATGGAATAACAGATGCTAATACTCCTGTTTGAAAAGCTGGATTAATTTCACAATGAGTATACTTATATTTAATCTTTTTCTTATTATCATAGGTCTCAAGAATCTTCTTTTTATTTATAGCAATCATACATTGATCTTGCTCTTGTACATCAATATATTCTATTACTCCCGACAATATTTCACCTTTACTTGATTCTAAAGAACCTACAATTAAATTATTCCATTTAATTTTATGGCTATCTATTTTTTTAAGTGTCTCATTATTTATTAAAAATTGATTATCTTTAAGGATATACATAGGACGTGTACATCTGCCCGCATCTGTATATATCTCGATATTCATATCTAAATTTTTCCATACTATACTTGTATGAATATGAATTATACCTTTTCTTTTATAGTCCTTTAGTATATTAACAAGTTTTAATGGTTTATTAGTGATATAACTCCAGTCACCATTAATAAAGATTTTATAGTAATTAATTATATCACTAGGTTTCATAGTTATTAATTCTTTAACGCCATCAATACTCATAACAAGATCTTTAATAGGCGATATATCTGAGTAATTAGTAATTATAGATGAAAGAGCCAGATTTTTAACTACTCCTACAGATCCGCCTTCTGGAGTTTCTGCACTACAAATATACATACATTGAGTAGCGTGTAGTTTTCTAGGTGCTACAAGTTTAGAAGTTTTTTCAATTGGCGTATTAATTCGTCGTAAATGTGAGAGTGACGAATTATATGTTAATCTACTTAGCACTTGTGCAATACCTTGCTTATTTTTATTATTTTTAATTCCCCAATTTCCAGTAGCAAGTGCAAATTTAAGACCAGTAGATATAGTTGCAAATTTAACTATTTTATATATATTTGTTTTATTAATTATATTATTAAAAACCTTGTTTGCTTTCCAAGAACCAGTAGTATATTCTTTATTAATATTGGTTTTCATATCTTTTACTAATTTAGTAAAATATTGTCTAAAAAGATTAGACATTAAGATTCCAGCAGTATCAATTCTTTTATTAACATATGAATCTCTGTCGTCAATGCTTTTCTTTTTGAGAAATACATCTAGCAATTTCTTAACCATATATCCTAAATAATATGCTTTTTTAGTATAATTATTACCAAGATGAGGTAGTAAATCATTATTTATAATATCATTAAGATAAGTTAGTCTTCTTTCTTTTTCAGATTTATCTCTATCATAACCCATCATATTAACGTATCTACATAAAAACTCTTTTGCCTCTATTTCAGTTTTAATAGTAGATGCTTCTTCCAGAGATGTTCTGAGAAATTGTGTATATAATCTCCATTTATCTCTTGGAACATTATATAATATATATGTTACAATATCTAAATCACTTATAATTCCTAATGCTTTAAATACTACAAACAATGGTACATCTTGTTTTATGTGTGGAATTGATACCTTTATGTTTCTTCCATGAATAGTTTCTTTAGAAGTAATTTTGACTTGAATATTTTTAGGTGTTAATACCTTTTTATCATATAGTGATTTTACTTCACAAATATAGGCGTATTTTGACTGAGATTTAGAATTTCTAAAACAATATATTTTATTTTCAGCTTGCCTTTCTTGAGAAACAAGTACTTTTTCAGTTCCATTGATTATAAAATATCCTCCTTCATCATAGTCACATTCCTCATAATCTATTTTTTTATTAAATGATACTGACGATAAAATACAGGCTTTAGAGCCTAACATAATTGGCAATTTTCCACAATTAATTTTTTCTAATTTATTAAATTCACTTACGGTTTCTTTTTTGAGACCTATTCCACTTCTTTCAGTTGTTTTAAAATGAACATTTATGTATATATTAGATGCATAAGTAAAATTCCTGAGCCTAGATTCATTAGGATACATATCACTCTGACTTCCATTATTTTCAAAAATTGTAGGCGGTGTTATAGAATTAAAATACAATTTTATTTCAAGATCATATCGGTGTTTATTAACATCAACTACCTTAAATTCTATATGTTCTTCAATAAATTCTTTAAATTCTAATTCTAATAATTTTTCTTTTTCATTAGCTGCACTAAGATGTTCAGATAAATCAACTGTAGTAATTTGATTATTAACTATTGAATATTCATTTTTAAACATTTTAAATAGGTCTGGTAATTCATTATATTCTATCCATTCATTATTATTTAAGTCAGCATACTTTGATTCTTCATCGAATCTATAAAATTTCTGCTGTGTAACAAAATCGTAATTTAGTAATATAGGGTTAAATTGTTCTATAATATTTTTTAAACCCTTGTCAAGAAATATATTAAATGAATTAATTTGATGATAAATTAAAAATCTAGGTTCTTTCATAAATAATTTTAAAATTTTCCACGAACCTTTATCCCAATCATATGAAATTTGTTTATCATTCATACCAAATATTATTTATCATCAAATAATATTTAAGTTTTTTTTATCAAATTTTAAATAATTTTTACTTAAAATTTAATCTTTTTATTTAAAGACTAAGATATTTTACTAATTAAAATGGTTAATTTAAGAAAGTTTCAACTATCTTGTAGATTATTTTGGGGTTTTAACACCATCCTTGATTTAGATTATATAGATAGTACTGAGCAAATTATAGACACAATTTGTATAAGATTGGAAAATCATCTAAAAAATGCTAATCTAATATTTCTTATAGAAGAATTAGAAAAAATAAAATTTAGTAGTCCTACACTTGAAACAATACTACTAGAATATCAACCTACAGATATAGTTTATGTGTGTGATCATAATCACGAATGTTGTGGTGCAGAAAAAGATACATCTGAAAATTGCATGCATAATTACTAAATAACTATATCTAAATAATTAAGTTTCACGTATTTTAATCAAGAAATAAAATTAATATATAATATATAGTAATGGGTAAAAAAGATTACTCCGAAAAATACTACTATAGGTATAAATATTTCAATAATTATCAAAACTATTCTTACAATAATGAAAATATTACAAATAAAGAATATTATAACTACTATAACCTATATGAAAACTATATAGACTATAAAAAAAACAACTATACTAAAAATCCTATATTTAAAGATCGTAATTATAGTAAAAAAGATAAATTATATAAACCACCGCCTGGTTTGCCTCCGCCTCCTCCACCGCCATCATATGGAAATAGTAGTATATTTCAAAGAAATACTGATAGATATAGACCTAGATCAAGTAGTATTCCTAAACTTTTTATAAATAATAAAAAGGATTCATCGACTTCTACATCAACTAAGGATTTTGATTCAGGTTTTTTTAGTAGTTTAATACCCTTTTCATCAATTTTCTCAGAATTAGATAAAAAAGTAAAAGAAACAGAAGAAAAAGTAAACAATATAACTCTTGAATTAACAAAAGAAGAAAAAGAATATGAATTTGAATTACTAGAAGAAAAAATTGAAAATATTGATGATTTAATAAAATTAGGTAAAAAATATAAAACTACTTATAAGGATAAGAAAAAAAGATATAATATAAATCTTAAGGTATTGGAAGGTCTAGTTGAACCATTAGAAGACTTGAGCAAAATGATAGGTATGGAAAATATTAAAAAAGCAATATTTAATAAAATTATACTCTATTTACAGGGTCTTGAAAATAAAAATACTGATTATAATCATATTGTTTTATGTGGAGGTCCTGGTATGGGTAAAACTCACGTTGCAAAAATTATAGGGAAAATATATACTAAATTAGGATTTTTATCAAAAGGAGAATTTAAAGAGGTTAAATTAACAGATTTAAAAGCAGGCTATTTAGGTCAAACTGAAATAAAAACTCAAAAATTATTAGATGAATCTAAAGGGTCAATATTATTCTTTGATGAAGCCTATTCATTGGGTTCTGAGAAAAAATTCGATAGTTTTTCACAAAGTATAATTGATGTGATTAATCCATTTTTAGACAAATACAAAAATGATTTTATATTTATAATTGCTGGTTACAAAAAAGATCTTGAAGAAAGATTTTTTAGAGGTAATCAAGGTCTTAAATCTCGTTTTGGATTATGGTTAGAAATTGAAAAATATAAACCTTGTGATCTTAATTTTATGTTTAGAAAAAAAATAAAAGACTATGAATGGAGTTACAAAGAAACAGAAATAAAAGATGAATTTTTCAGAAAAAATATGGATTGTTTTGAATTTTATGGAAGAGATATTGAAAATTTATTTGCAAAATGTAAAATTGCTCACGCAAAACGGGTACTTTTTTGTAAACCAGAAGAAAAGAAAATAATAAATTTAGAAGATCTAGAAAATGGTTTTAGTCTATATAAAGAAGAAGGAAGAAGTAGCGTAAAAGATAAATCTAATTTGAATTTAGATTTAATGTATGTTTAATTTTAATCTAATATATTTAAAATAAGTTTTATTTTTAATGTATGTTTAATTTGTAAATTTAAATATTTTTTTATCTAAAATTAATTAATGAACCGTGAAATCAACTTAATTAATAATCAGAGAAAAAGTAAAAGAAAAACAAGATTTAGTAAAAAAAAAAATAGATCACCAATTAATTTGGGTATGGTTGTCGTATCTCCTAATAAAAATACGAATGTTAATAATTTAAATAAATATAGATTAAAAATTAAAAATAAAAAAAAAAGAGATAAAATTAATTTATCAAGCAAATCTCCAGTTCAAAATCTTAAAATTAGAAGTCCACTTAAACATACTCAAAATAGTATTAAAAAATACATTAAGGTTACAAAAAAAGTAGAACCTAAAACTTATACTAGATTTAATAAAAAAACAAAAAAAAATATATATAAAAAATCAAATAATCCAACTACAAGTAAATATAATCACTTATCATTTAGATTTTGCAAAAATTTATATGAAAAAAACGAAGAAAGCTATTTTAGTTATAATATACTTGAGAAGATATATAGCAATTTTCAATTTTATAAAAATCTTCCTATAGAAGATAAATATTTATGCGCATCAATAACAGATAATATAGTTATTTTATATGATTAACCTTTAATTAAGCTAATATATTTATATTAAATTAATTAATTACTAACTATTTAAACTACTTAAATATTATCACCTATTAAATTTAAATGACAATTATTAATGATTACCTTGATCTCCAAGAAAAATATGAAAAATGTTATGGTGAAAAAACTATAGTTCTTATGGAGGTAGGAGGATTTTTTGAAATTTATGGCATTGTTAATGATTTTACTAAGCGTGGTAGAATATATGAAATATCTGATATTACGAACCTTTCTATATCTAAAAAATCTAGTAAAACTGAACCAGTTTCCTTAAAAAATCCATTGATGGCTGGTTTTCCTAATCATTCATTTTCAAAATGGAGGGATATTTTACTTAAAAATAATTATACTATTATTAAAATTGAACAAGATAGTCACGGTACGAAAGACCCTAAAAGAACTGTTACTGAAATAATATCTCCAGGTGTAAATATTGAAACAACTAATTTTACAAATAATATGATGTCAATATATCTAGAAGAATTTAAATGTCATAAAACAAATAAACCCGTTTTACAAATAGGAATTTCAATAATTGATGTAACAACTGGGGATAATTATGTTTATGAAACACATTCTAATCCAGATGATTACACTTATGCATTAGACGAAATTTTTAGATTTATAGGCATATTTAATCCATCTGAAATTATTTTTCATTTTGAAAATACTAATTTAGATAAAGAAAAAATAGAAAATTATTTACAAATATATCAATACCAAGTACATTTCAATATATATAATAATGAAAAATATAAGCATATTTTAAAAACAAAATTTAAGGACCAAATTCTTAATAAAATTTTTAAGAATACGGGAAATATTACACCTGTTGAATATATTTCAATGGAAAAAATGCACTTTGCATTAAATGCATTTATATATTTACTACAGTTTATATATAGTCATAATGAAAATATTATACTTAAGTTATTAAAACCTAAAATATGGGAACCTAGTAAATATTTAGTTTTATCACACGATTCTATATATCAATTAAACATCATTCCTGATAAAAATAAACAATATATTTCAGGAATAAATTCACTTTGGGATGTTCTTGACAAAACTAAAACTGCTATAGGCAAAAGATTTCTAAAAGATAGTCTATTAAATCCTATAATTAACAGTGATTCGCTAAATAAACGTTATAAATTAGTCGAAACTTTTCTAGAAAACGATAAATATATAGAGATTCGAAATATCTTAAAAAACATTATTGATATTGAAAGACTCCATCGACGTATGGCAATGAAATTTATGAATCCTTCTAGTTTTCTGAGTCTAGATTTAAGTTATCAAAATGTGAATTTACTTATAGAAAATATTAAAAACACTAATAATAAAATTTTATTAGATATTATCCCTAATCCTAAAACTTTAGATAAATTTAAAGAGTTTATACTAGATTATAACGATAAATTATTGATGGATAAATTAGTTGGGATAAATTTACAAAATATAACAAGTACTATATTTAAACAAGGGCTTTACAAGGATATTGACAAAGTACAGGAAAAAATAGATTTTTATAATTTATTTTTATCACAATTTCAAAAACAATTATCTGATTTAATTGATCCTTCTAAAAAAATGGTAGACCTAAAACAAAATGATCGCGATGGTCATTATTTTTCAATAACAAAATCAAGATTAAAAATTTTGAAAAATGCTCTTAAGGACAAAGATAAACTATATATAAAAGTTAAAAATAAAACTATTGAAATTTCAGCTTGTAGTTTAGAAATTAAATCGAATACATCTGGTTCAAAAATATTTACAAAAGAAATAAGAAATTATTCTTCTTTACTTATTGGTCAGCAACAAAAAATGTCTAAACTATGTCTAGAAATATTTTCAGAATTACTACAAACCTACTATGACAAATATAATATTGAATTAAAAAGCCTGACCAATTTTATTGGTTTATTAGACTTTATAACAAATATAGCATATGTATCAAAGATTAATAATTATTTTAGACCTACTATTCAAAAAAGAAAAGAATCATATTTAATAGCAAAAGGGTTGCGTCATCCAATTATAGAAAAAATTCATAATAGAGTCCAGTATATTCCTAATGATATTTATTTAGGAGATAAAAATCAAAATGGTATATTGCTTTATGGTGTAAATGCAGTTGGTAAATCTTGCTTGATGAAAAGTGTAGGAATTGCAATTATTATGGCTCAAACTGGATTTTATGTACCTGCTAAAAGCTTTACATATTCTCCTTATAAACATATTTTTACAAGAATTTCAAATAATGATAATATTTTTAAAGGACAATCTACATTTGCTGTAGAAATGTCTGAATTAAGATCAATATTAAAAAGATCTACTGAAAATTCGCTCATCCTAGGAGATGAATTATGTAGTGGTACTGAAACAACATCTGCGATATCTCTTGTGACAGCAGGTATATTAAGATTATCAAAAAAAAATAGTAGTTTTATTTTTGCTACACATCTCCATAAATTAAGTAAATTAGATGAAATTTTGAGTTGTAAAAATGTAAACAACTATCATATGGAAACAATATTTGATCGCGCAAATAACAAGCTTATATATAATAGAAAATTAAAAAGCGGTTCGGGTAGTTCTATATATGGTTTAGAAGTAGCAAAAGCAATGGATCTCGATAAAGATTTTATTAAAACCGCAGATTTAGTAAGAAAAAAATTAATGGGAAATTCTGAAACAATTGTAAACAATAAAACATCACAATATAATTCAGAAATTGTAATAGACAAATGTGCTATATGTAATTGCATAACAGAAGAAGTACACCATATTAAAGAACAACATTTAGCAAATAATAAGGGTATGATTGAAGATTTTCATAAAAATAATTTATTTAATTTAGTTCAATTATGCAAACAATGTCATCATGAAGT
>MDSZ01174678.1_pt1 | contig 11287 bp, 9 predicted proteins | sample 811201 | NCBI WGS metagenome assembly MDSZ01 (sample SAMN05326647, study PRJNA326480) | marine metagenome | isolation source: seawater | place: Indian Ocean: North | collected 2010 | reverse complement strand
GGGGAAATCGAAAATTTTACTAAAGATTATGAAGTTTACGAAGATTTACAGGAACAACATTTGAAGGACAGAAATCAAGATGCTGGTAATGCAGCATATTGGGCAGCAGTTGGCCCAGGATTCATTGTCTTAGGATTACTTGTATTTTGTTTGAATGATAATTCTAAAGAGATGTCAAATAGTTTGAGAATCACAATGATGATTGGTACATTGTATTTGCTTTCAAATATGTTGTTTGATGGTAGTGCTATTAATTTCATTGCTGGTATTGGTGCAAATTGATCGTGATGAATTGGAAAAATATTCTACTATCAGGATCAATCACTGGTGGATTTATCGGCTCTTTGATGTGTTTGAATTTGTTGAGCGGGGTAACCGGAATTGGCTTTAAAGTTGCAATGCTTTCATTTCTAGTTGTAATTCTGATTCCAGCTTTTACAGTGAAGAGAATATTTCCAAAAGTCACAGGAGACGATGTCTCGTTGAAGCATTTGATTCCAATATCATTTCTCACTTTTATATTGCCCGTGTTTGGGGCAGCAGGTGGGGCTCCGAATAGCGACCTAGATACTCTGGTGACTCTGGTTCTTATCAGCACAATTGGTGGCCTATTCTGGAGCCTACCATTTGCAGGTTGGAATTTTTATAAAAACAGTAGGAAGAATTAGAAGAATATCGTATCATTCTTCTTCAAGCACTTTTAGAGAATTAGAAGTTTTTACTGCCACGGGTTTTCCTTCAGACATCCCTGAGATATTTATTTGAATGTCTGCTGCATTTCCTTCTAATTCTACTTCGAGAGATACTCTATTGCCCACCTTTATTGTGTCTAGGAAAATCTCGTTATTTCGATAAAGTAGATTAGGTTGTAGTGATAATACATTCCACTCTGAGTTATTCTTTGATTCGAATTTTATGGCTGCTATTTCCCAATCCTTTTCATGAGCCTCAACGATAACTAAGATAGGTATACCCCCATTATTGCTTAATCCTGGGTTTAATTTCCATGAATTAACACTTATTGATTTAGTTACATAACTTAAATCCGGATTTCCCCACGTTTCTAAAAGGATGTCCCAATTGACATTTGTAATTGATTTAATAAATAATGATAAATCTGATCTGACGTCATCAATTTCAGAACTTAAAGACAAAGATCTTAATCTTGCTAATCTTTTTTTATCATGTAGTAATAATTCCATTCTTAGCTTATCTTTTCTTAAATTAAATAACACCCAAATCATTGGAATAATAAAACAAATCCCCATAAACCATAGTAAGATATTATCCCAAAACAATAATTCCTCACTGACCTCGAATGTCTGATTATTATTTGTGTAATTAATAATAGATTTTATTTGGATTTCATAAGTTGTAATTGATTTGTTTAAATCACCATATTCCCAGTCTTGAGATTCACCCATCCAAATATTAATCAATTTGACATAATGAGTTCCAGTAGATAATTCAGTTTGCAATTTTTCATAAGTTGATGTGGTTGGAGTAAGGTGTGTTATGTTCATTGTTCCATCAGGGTTTGGTGAATGGATTTCTAGTAAGATTGAACCTGCTTCACATAGTATTTCAATTTCAACAAAATATGTTTCGTATTCATTACCGTTAATCTCCAAAACCCATACATCTGCTTCATCAAATACCGCTAGGGGCATGTGTCCTATGTGTCTTATTCCTGTATTTACTTCAAATTCTTTACAATTTCCATCGCATTGTAAATCTGTCAAATTGCCAGGTGCATCACCAGCATTACCCATGAATGGATCACCTTGTTTGCTAAGAGAATTCTTTACTTCCCAGTTACCTAGCCATAATGACATTTCGAGAAAGATTTCAATATGTTCAATATATTTAGGCGAATAATAATTAAACACAACTTTATGTAGATCTTGAACAATCGATGAATTTTTCTTTAAACAATCAATAGTTTCCCCAGTAAATAAATGACATTTTGAAAATGTAGAGTAAGGCGAATCAGAAATAATTTCTAAATTCCATAATTCCCCTTCATTTATTGAATGATTTAAAATTCGTACTGTAGATTTACCAAGACTTGAATTCGCACTCACTCCTTTGTTTTCATACATCATATGGGTTAGATTTTCTTTAAACTCTTGCCCTACAATGTCTATTTGCTGACTTTTAATAATTAAAGAATAATTTCCCGACGTTGATAATGAACTTGCTTTAATCCAAAACTCTTCATTTTCTTCATTTATCATCGGGTATTTTTTGCATTTTAAATCACTTGTTGGAGTGTCGGAAATTAAAACTTCTCCATTATTTAACCAATTCTCATTTGGGTTTCTAAATGTGGAATATATTGAAAGAGGCACAGTTGAAGTATTTATACAGACTTCATAAGTGATGTTTTTTATTGTTGAATTTGAATTAATCCAATACACATCTTTATCTTCAGAATCAGCAAATGAACCCTTGATTTCAACACTATCTGCCGATGAAGAATTTAATACACAATTTATGGGTTCACAAGCATTTACTAAGATTGGTGTAATGTCATGACTCTCAAAAGGCCCTGGAACTGTTTCAGGAGCATCATTGCTTTCTACAATAGTTTCTCCTTTAGCAAAATTACTAATAATTGGTAAAGATGAAGAAAATAAAATTATGAAAATCAAGCATAAATTTCTCCAGTGCATAGACCCCCGAAGAGATTCATGTTTTCAAATGATTCAAAGTAATGAGTCAGATGGGAGGCTATGGGCGGGGTTCGTCTCGGGCTTGATGTTTCTGCCAGGCAAAGGCATGCAAGGGTGTTTAATTTAGGTGATAGAAAAGACCCTAAGGCAAGAACTCCAGCACTTATTTTATTGGATGATGATATTAATTTACCAGAAAATATAGCCCCATTTGTCTGTTCTAGAATCGATGATAATTTACCACCTTCTTTTCTAATTAAGGGGAGGGCACCACTTTGTCCACCATTTGAAAATATTTCTCCGGAATGGGAATTTATACAAGGACATGTTTATCCTCCATCTTTAAGTGATACAGATGGTAAAAGCACAGGTTCTATTACACCAATCTTGTCTTTGTCTTTGCAAAGAATGATGCATGATTCAAATATTGTTGATATTGAGCATCCTTCAATAATTGTAATTACAGATGCAATTCAACTTTCAAGTAGATCAAGAGAATTTGTTGAAGCTATGCTTACAGTAAGGGAAACATTCCCGTCTTCATTAATTTGGTGTCCTGGATTATCAGGGCCAGACAACATTGCATTTTTGACATGGCTCGGAGTGGATTTGCATGATTTATCAAGGACTAGACAAGCACATGCCGCAGGTGCATTGTTGACCTCAAACGGCCCGAGAAAAATCAATTTGGAATTAGAAGGTGAGTTAACTTTTGAATTGCAGATTAGTCAATGGATACATGAGATTTCTACAATACGTAATTCAATACATAATTTTAATTTAAGGGAATTAGTGGAAAAAAGAATCCTAAATTATCCCAAATCTGTAGAACAACTAAGGCATCATGATTATCTTATTTATGAAAGGAAAATGAAATCCTCTGCAAGACATGTTTCAAAAGAACGTATATTGCAATGCAATTCTCCCTTAGTTCGAACAGATCCAATAATTATGGAATGGTCGAATAAAATATCAAAATATTATACACCTCATAAATCAAGACAAAAGTTATTGATTTTATTGCCTTGTTCGGCAAAGAAACCGTATAGAAATTCTAAATCACATAGAAGGTTTAGTCAAGATATAGGTAATATTTTAGCGACAGAAATTAGTATTACATCTCCATTAGGGTTAGTTCCTAGAGAATTAGAGGAATTATGGCCAGCATCCAATTATGACATCCCAGTGACTGGTCATTGGGACGCAGAAGAAAAATTAATTGTGACAAATACTCTTTCAGGAATATTAAAGCGAGTTAGTTTTGAATTAATAATAAATCATTCGGGATTTAATTTAGGTTCAGAATTTTGTGGAATAACTGTTATTGAAACTACAAATGATAATTTTTCTGAAGAAATTGAAAAAGCCAAAAAAGAATTAAATTTAGAGAATGAAGCACCTAAAACAAAGAGGATGATTGAATATCATACAATTTCAAATTGGAATTATGGCAATTCAAATTGGTTAGAAGGTTCTAAATTAGTTGGCAAAGGCCCTCATTGGAAAATAGAAAAATCAGGAAAACCTTTTGCACGTTGGAATCATTTGAATTCTAGTTTTTCTTTTTCCAAGGCCTCCTTACCAGTATTAGCAGAAACAAATACATTGCCATTTGCCAGAATTAAATTACCTGACAATTGGAATGGAGATGTTTTCGGACCAATGATAATCTCTTCTGATGAGAGTATTAGGGTAGGAGATGTGGTGTTGTTATTTGATGAAGAAGATGTTTTAATTGGTTCAGGAATTGCCCAAGCTCCGGCTTGGGAATGGAATAATGGATGTGGAAGATTAGCCAAAATAAGACACAGACTTTAGAAATTATAGAAAAACTCTCTAGGGCAACCGTTCATAAAGGGGAAGTTTGTCGGCAGCCCGCTAAGGGGTTTTCATGGCACGTATTCACAATGGCAGAAAAGGTAAAAGTGGTTCAAAAAAACCACATAATCAAGAATTACCAGAGTGGTCATTAAAGGATGCTAAAAAAATAAAATCATTAATCATTGAATTGTCCGAAAAAGGGCATAGCACTGCATTAATTGGAACAATTTTGAGAGATCAGCACGCAGTTCCTGATGTTAGAAAAGCATGCGGTATGAGAATTAATCAAGTACTATCTGAAAAAGGTAAGAACGCAGAAATACCCGAAGATTTGATGAACCTTTTACAAAAAGTATTATCTTTAGTAGATCATTTAGACTCTAACAGAAAAGATCTTCATAATTCTAGACAATTAGAGTTGACTGAGGCAAAAATTCGTAGATTGGTAAAATATTATAAGTCTAAAGATAAACTTCCTTCAGATTGGAAATACGATAGAAAACAAGTAAGATTGATGGTTGCTTAATTGGTTAAAATTCAATAACCTCATCATTTCTAATATCTTTGTGGAACCCCTAGATTTATTTCCATTTCTTTCAGAAATAAAACCCGAATTAGAGTTTATTGAAAGTAGGATCTTATCTGCAGAATTTGTAACATTGGTTGCAGAACCTAAGTTGGGCCAATTAATTTCACTTTCATTCATTGAAGCATCATTTTTAGACAATGGAATATTATACAATCGGAAATTAGTTGAGAATATAGATGATTTTGAGCATACAAGTGAAAATTTATGTATTTATTTTTGTGATAAAAACAATTTAAGTGAGTTTGAAATAATGATCGCTCCTAAAGAATTGAGTGTGAATTTAGGTCAAGATAAAACTCCAAGGTTTGGAAAATTAGATGTTGTTGGCATGTCTGGTTTTTTAGCATTAATGATTGGTGGGGAAAGAGTAGAAAATTTATTAGTTTTAATTTTAGCAGGGAACTGGTTAAATTTAAATCTTGATTATACTTATGATCCTGTCTTTACTTCTCTCAGAGATTCTTTGAAAAGTGAGGGTTTTGTTTCAATAGTATCGATTGGGGAGGTGAATGAACCTGATTTGATAGAATTACCCGGAATAAATCCTATTGAATTAAATCTGTTGAAATCTGATTGGAATAAAATTAATTTGAGTGAACAATCTACTAGGTTGTCAAATCTAGTTAAGCCATTACTAACTACCTCCATTGGAGTTGCTAGGTTAGAGGAATTAATTTGGCATAGAATTGTTGTTCAGGGCTGGGATCTTGATTTGGCAAGTCAATGCAGTAGGGCCCAGAGAGAATTAAATTCAAGTAGTAACAAATTAGTTTCTGCAAGTAGATTAATTGATATGATTATTGTTAATGGTAAAATATACTAATCTACAATTTTTAATACTTTGTCACATCCAGTACAAGCGACTCTTAATGGCCTTTCATTAGAAGAGATATTTATTTTTGTAGAGCAATTTGGGCAATCAAATGAGGTAATATGCTCAGAATTACTAGATTCTGTATTAGTCAAAACATTAGCATCAGAGAGGTAATCATCATTACTGCTTCCCGAGAATATTGCAGTAATTACCCATAAACTTGAACTACCAGCCGCAGCAATTAATACGACTATGAATTCAATCGATAAGAAATAAAGAATAAAACCTAAAGAAATTAAAATAATAATTTCACTTATCAACATTAGTTTGTTTTTGCCTCTTGATAAAAACCCAGAAATAATTAAACCTGCAAAGGCAATAATTGAACTTATTAGAAAAATAGCTAATGGTGATTCAAGTGGGCTTCCGCCTTGTTGTACCCATAACAAGGGTGCATCTGTTTGAGTGAAGGTTGTACTAGCAGTTATTTTTTCAGTAAAAATAAGTCTAGTTTGTGTCACTTCAATTTCTGTCGAATCCCTTAGAAAAACACCATTTATAGAATCAGTATTTAGTATTAAATTAAAATTTACTGATGACCAAATACGATCACTTTCATCAAAATATGGTTTGATAAAATTATCAAGCATCAGGTGTTCTTGGCCTGCAGTATTTGCTTGTCTTGTTTTGAAAATAAGGGTTATTGGATTATTGCTTACCGTTTCATCACCATTAAGTAATATTTCGACACCTACATAATCAAATTCAGCTCTATCCAATCCTAGTAATCTTTTTGCATCAATTCCAAGTCCTTGCCCCAAAAAATTATTTAATTCCGTTTGTCTAATTTGTTGTTCAAAACTACTAACTTCTGCATTATCTAAAACTCTATTCTGATAATAATCTGAATTAGTTGGAGCTAGATTTCTAAGCCAAGATGTTGTATTTAAACTAGGATTGCCCATGTTATCTAGGCCCCATCTCATCCAAAAAGCAACATTTTCTTCAATAGTTAATTTGATTGTTTTTTCAATGTCTGATGACATGTCTACTTCTATTTCGACATCTAAATCAGTCCCTCCAGTCCTTATTGGTTCAGTTAGTGGATAGAAGTAATTATTCCCTTCACTATCTCCAAAAGTAATTTCAAATTCTGTTCCTGCGTTTACAGTAGTTCCATTTTGGAAATTAATTTTTACTTCAAAAGGAAAAGTTCCATCCTCGACATTATTATCGGCAGCCCAAGTCCAAGTCAATAAATTTCCTTGAGTTGAAACTGGAAGTTGTTCAATCAAATTCCCATTAGCATAAAATTCAAAATTTGATTCAGAAATTAATTGTGAGCCATATCCTGAGTTGAATTTCACCGGTACGTGTGCAGATCGACCTTCAATTATTGGCTCATTAATTTCAATGTCAAAAAGTGGTGTTTCCAAACTTATTGAACCGAGATGTTCTGATGTGCCCCATAAAAATTCTATTGAAGGGTTAGAACCTGTTGGAAGTAGTAATTCTTGCACAGAGAATATTACAATGATTGAATCTTCTGCTAGGAGGGTCCCACTTGATACATCAATATCTAATTCTAAAACACCATTTTCACCAGGTAAGAATGTCTGTGGTAAGGGCGTAGAACCTGTATTTGTTTCACTTCCTAATCTTAATTCTACGGTTGCATTAATTGTCACTCCTGCTCCGTCGTTTATTCTGTAAGGGAGTATGAATGTAGCGGTATGGCTAGGGTATTCTCCTCCAAAATTTGTTTGCCCAGACCATCTACCTACTTCAGTTGATTGAGTTATTGCAGAACCTACCTCCGATTTTTGTTCGGAACCTAAACTAGATTCAAATGGAGATAAAAGACCATTTGAAGAACTTCCACTAAACATTAAATTATATTGTATTGAATCACAGCATACAACTTCACTTGAGGCTATACCAAAATTAGATGCGGGTAGAAGTATTGATGAAACCATTAAAACCAATAGTATGGATGATATACGTTTCATGAATACACCTCAATAAGAAGAGGGTGCTGATGAGAGGATATGAAATAATCCCTTTCAACTCCAATAAAATACATTAAAATCTATTTATAATGCTCTTTCGAGTAATTCACCTAATTCTTTTTCAAACATATTCATCACGAGTTCGGCAAATTCGTGTTGCATTTCTTCAGGAAGAAGATTCATTCCCAATTTTAACGCAGAACGACTAGCCTTTACCTCTGCAAAAGCCGAACGAGCCTTTGCTACAAAATAATTTTCAATAGTTTCTTTTAAATCCTCTTTTAATTCAGGGTTTTCATCTATTTTTTGACGTATGTATCCTTTAATTTCATCTTTTACTAAATCTCTTGCAGCTTCCATAATCAAATCTTCTGGACGCAATAATTCTTCAATTCTTTCTTGAATAGATCCGCTTAAGAGTCGCTCTATTGCCATAAGTAGACGCAAGAAGTTGTTCCGTTTCAACCTTACGAATGAAATTCAAGTCTTTGACAAGGTTCATAATACCATTCTTGTTGTGGGTGTCAAAGGGGATTTAAATGAAGGTTTCAGAACTTGTCCTGACAGATGAACACGATACAATCTCACCAGATACATCTTTGGTTGAGGCGACTAAGAAATTATTATCACTTCCACGTGGTGTTTTAATCATTTTAGATGGTGATAATGTGCCAAAGGGTGTATTAGCAGATGCACAAATTTTGCGTGCTGTTGCAGAAGGACTTGATTGCAACGGGGAAACATGTGGAAGTCATATGAATACAGACATCATGGCTGTAGGTCTTGATACAGATGTTTCAGAAATAGTTTCAGAAATGAATGCTAGGAAGCCACATGCAGTAGTTGCTGTTGATGGTAATGGTGCCTTCGCAGGTTATTTCAGTCCTAATGACTACAGAGAAGCACTTTCAAATTAGTCGTGCAGAAAAATAAGTTTGCTATCATTTTCTACTTTAGCATAACCTATTCTTTCTAGTTGGGTTAATTCATTTTTTTCTAATCTCGAAGAATTTTCTAATTTTCCAGAGATTAGTTCTATTCTATTTTCCGTGGAAATCTCCAATGTTGCATCATGAGAATTTTTTGAATCAAGCCAGTGAATTATGGGTAATTTTTCGTTTGGTTTTAGACTAATTATTGATGCGGTATTTTCTTTGATTTGAATGTCTGCAAAATCTTTTAATCTGATTTTATTATTATTCTTATTTGCAAGTTCTAAATCTTCTTCTTCAATAATCACATTCATTTCTTCAGTGGATAATTTCCATGTTCTATACCCTAAGCTCTCATCTTCAGGATGAACCAGAGTTTTGAAGACAGATGGAATTTTTTCTAATCCATCTATTAATTTAAGTGTTAATGGCTTTTTAACAAAAAAGAGTCTTGGCGATGTGTGATCAATAATCTTAACATTGTGTGAATAAATTGTTTCCATTGATGCTGAAATATCTTTTTGAGTCAATGCTAATTCAATCCAAAAATTACGTAATGCCTCTGGTGAAAAACCTCTTCTTTGCATACTTGCAATAGTAGGTAATCTAGGATCATCCCAGCCAGAATATTTACCTTCTTTGATATCATTTCTCATTCCAGATGTTGAAAAACCACCAAATTCATGAATTTTCACCCTCCCCCAATAAACAGTTTCAGGGTATTTCCATCCAAAATGCTCGTAAAGTAAAGTTTGTTTTCTAGTTGAATCCATTAAATCTTTACCCCTAATTATGTGTGTAACACCTTGTAAATAATCCTCTATGCCACTTTGGAAATCAAGTAAAGGCCAAACAATGTATTTTGATTTAATGCTCTCTCTGGGGTGTGGATTATTTTTGGTATCTTGTATTCTTAGTGCAGGCCAATCTCTTAATGCAGGATTTGGCAAAGTCATATCTGTTTTTATTCTTACAACTGCTTCACCTGGTTGAAATTCACCATTTAGCATTTTTTCCCAAAGCATTAGATTTTCTTGGGGCGAACGATCTCTGTCTGGTGAATTTGATTTTGATTGTCGAAATTCTCTAAATTCTTCAGCACTAAGTGTGCAAATATATGCACCACCTTTACTAATCAATTCTGATGCATATTTGTAATATGTTTCAATTCTATCCGATGCGATTATGATCTTATCAGGGGGTTTTCCTGTAAGCCATTCAACCTCTTCTTGAATTGAGTTGTAAGCGCTAGGCAATGGTGGTTTTCTTACGGTGTCAGTATCGTCAAATCTCAAAATCCATTTCCCGCCATACCTTTTTGCATATTCACTGTTAATCACAATCCCTCGTGAATGACCAAATGAGAGAGGGCCATTTGGGTTAGGCGCGAATCTTAAGACAACTTTACCTTGAATCGCATTTTTTAATTCTGGTAATCCCTCTCTTTTTTCTTTAATTTTTCTTTCAAGTAATTCTGGAGCATTTTCTTCAAGTATTTTTCTTAAATGTTCAAGGCCTTGATTTTCTGCAAGGTTGTTGGCTTCTTCAACAAATTTTTTAATTATTAATGTCAAATCTTTAGCATGCGGCCTTGCTTCTGGATATGTTCCCATAACTTTTCCCATAACAGATGATAATTGCCCTTGGCCATCATATTGAAGAGAATTCTGAATAGCCAAATGAAAAATATTTTTTTCCAATTCTGAGTCAGGCACCCAAGACATTGTGGGTTCCACTAAGAACTTATTATTCAAATGATGGCTTTGATTTAGTTGTATCTGTATTATTTTTAATTTTACTTTTTAGACCATTAATAATCACTTAATTGGCGTTGCTTTGCATTTGACCAATTAGTTTTGTTGTAATCTCTTTTAGGTGGATTAGTATTTTTGTTTGTAATCCAGTGTTTACGGATACTTGACCAATTCCATCTTAAACAATTATGAGGTGTATCGCCTTTACATAATTCAAAAAGTGCTAATTTACTTTTTGGGTCAGAGGGATAACCGGATCCGATTTCAAATCCAAATTCTTTCTCAATGTTTTTGATTATATTGTCACGTGTTACTTTTGCAATTATACTTGCAGCACCTACAATTTTGTATTTGCTGTCAGCCTTATGTGTACTAATTATTTCCCATGAGTCCCAAGGCCATTTTCTTAAATTTTCTGTAACTCTTTTTCCAAATCGTTCCTCATTTACATCGCATGCATCTAAAATTATTTTCCCACCTAAGTTTATGTTTAAATCAAGATTATTAATTGAGTTTGCAAAAAGTTCAGTTTCAAGTGTGTTTAAATTAGTGGTTTCCATTGCCAAATCAATATCAATTGCATCACAAATTGTAATTTGTATTTTCCAGTTCCTTTTTTCAGAATAGTTCTTAATTAATTCAAACGCAGCTTCTCGATGTTTTTTTGTTAAATTTTTAGAGTCAGTAATATTT
>MDSZ01114928.1_pt1 | contig 11287 bp, 7 predicted proteins | sample 811201 | NCBI WGS metagenome assembly MDSZ01 (sample SAMN05326647, study PRJNA326480) | marine metagenome | isolation source: seawater | place: Indian Ocean: North | collected 2010 | reverse complement strand
TCCTCCGAGCACATCGCAGAAGGTATTGGTGCCATTGTCGAAAAATTACGGAAGAAACTCCCCAAAACAAAAGTACTGCTTCTCGCTATTTTCCCAAGGGGTCATGCGCCTGACGACACCAAAAGAAAGGTGAACGAAGGTGCCAATGACCTGATTAAAGAGCTGGATGATGGCGAGCATGTTTTCTACCTCGACATCGGTCCAAAATTTCTGACCGCTGATGGAATCCTTGAGAAAAACATTATGCCGGACCTCCTCCACCTGAGTCCCGATGGCTACGAAATCTGGGCTACATCGATTCTTCCAACGCTTCACACGCTTATCGATCATCCATAAGGATTGCGGTGCCTCATTCTGATGGGTGTTTGTCACAGCAGAGATGTTCATGACATAGATATGCTACAACCTCTTCATTTTGTCTTGGCTCTATCTGTGTTGCCATAGGGACAAGTGGCACCAGACATCGAGAACACGGATTCTATCTTTCGCACTATCGCTCCATCTATGACAGATACCCCGCACCTCGTTTTAGAAAGCCCTGACAAACGTGAACGGCTGTTCCTTACCCGCATTCGTGGCGGGCAGAATCAGGACATTCTCAAAATACATGGAACATTGGCCTCGGGAGTACAGGGGCCTCCCTTGCATACTCACTTTCAAATTTCTGAGGAGACAACTGTTCTCAAAGGAAAACTTGGCGTGCTCCTGGACGGGAAGCAATTGGTCATTGCAGCTGGCGAAACATGCGTATTTCCACCAGGATCAAAGCACACATGGTGGAATGCCGGAGAAGAATTGATCGAGTTTTCGGGACAAGCCATTCCCGCTGGGGATCTCGACACATACCTGCAAGGCGTCTTTGCTCTTGTGAATAGCAGTCCGACTGGTAAGCCATCATTTTTTTATCTGGCTCACTTGCTGTGGAGGCATCAAAAGACGCATGCGCTCATACATCCGCCACGCTTTCTCCAGAATATAGCGATTCCCATCATCGTTTTTGTGGGGTGGCTACTAGGGCGTTATCAAGGAGATCGATGGCCCGCTTGCCCCACCTCATGTACTGGCGCCCCCGTGATCGACCAGGACCTGATGCATCCGGATTTGTCGCAACCGCAGTAAAGATCATTCACTTGAGCAACTAAAGAAAACCGTAGCGTGTCTCTCTTAGCCTATCGCCAGTGATGGATTGACCTCTGTAATCTGAACGATTTCATTTTGAGTCAAGCCAACACCCTGTTCTAAAATCTCACATACTCTTTTCATCGATGCGGTTGATCCTACAAGATGCGATCGATCTGAAGCCCATGCAGCACCATCTGGCTCAACAACTACCTCCTGACTCCCCAAAGAAAAATGACCTGCCCCCATTCCCCCAGCTGCTGTTGCATCCGTAACTGCAATGATCCGTTCGATACCAACAGATCGAATGATGGTACGCATGAGAGGCGGTGGCAAGTGAATGCCATCAGGAATAATCATGACCCAACGAAGAGCATCGGCAGCCAACACTCGATAGATAATGTTATCATGACGATGCATATGCAGCGGGCAACCGTTTCCGAGGTGTGTAAACGCTGAAAGCCCAGACGTTATTGCAGCGTTCAGGACCTCTGTTGAAGGATCGCAGTGACCAGCTGACACGAGAATACCCTGCTGCATAAGCCACTGTGTCGTTTGAAATTCAGCATCGTGTTCTGGTGCGAGCGTCATCACTCGAATGAGTCCACGCCCAGCCGACACCAAGGCTTGTGCATTGACAACTGTTGCAGGCAACACATGCTCAACTGGATGAGCTCCAACATACCCTGCGGTTGGACTAATGAATGGACCTTCGACATGAATGCCAACCATAACGTCCGCTATAAGAGTGCTCTGTTCTCTCATGCGTGCTAACTGGTCAATACGAGACAGCATCAGATCAAGACGATCCGTGATCACTGTGGCCAGCATACTGTGACCACCATCCTTCCTGACTGCCTGACACGCCATAGTGAGCTGTTCAACAGAGAGATCATCTGCATTGAAGTCAATGCCTTTATATCCATTGAGTTGAAGATCGATCGGTGCCATTCTGATTTCACACGTTTGTGGATCGTTATAAATATCAAGGCTGCAATCGGGATGCTGCATCCCGATCAAGGTATAAAAAACATTGCGAGTGCTTCTGCAGTGCTGATGCAGGAATATCAGGTGTTATATCACCCTCTACTGCCGCCTGGACCGCCTCTGCCTTTCTTACATCTGGAACAGAGCAGACGATTGTTTGAGAAGCCAGAATTCTTTTTACAGACATGGATATCGCATGTGTTGGCACGTCTGACAGAGCTGGAAACCAACCTTCTCCAACCTGCTGTTGACGGCATCGTTCATCAAGTTCAACGACAAGATAGGGTTCGGTTGTGTCAAAGTCAGCTGGCGGATCATTGAAGGCAAGGTGTGCATTCTCACCAATGCCAATCATCGCTAAATCAAAATCTGATTCAGGAACCAGACTAGCAAGTCTTTGACATTCCTTTTGGGGATCAGCAAGACCATCTAACTCGTGAAAAGCCTTTGGTGCGGCTGGAAGAAGATCAATGAATCGCTCATGAAGAAAACGACGAAAACTTGCGGGGTGATCAGGTCCTAAGCCGACATATTCATCAAGATGAAAGACCGTAATCGCATTCCAGGGAATATCAGAGAACGCCCTAAGATGTTCCAGCACCTCAAACTGAGACGAACCAGTCGCGATCACAAGTGTTGCTGCCCCGCTTGAAGAACATGCTTTGGTAAGAACGCCTCGAGCACGATGAGCAGCTGCTTGGCCAAGGGCTGTACGGTCCTGGTTGATTGAAATCTGAAGTTGTTTCATAAAATATATTCCGTCACCAGGATATGTAATGAACTTTGACAGACAGCATTATTCCTGATCAATCAATACTCGAAAATGGTTCAGGAGATGACTCCTGCTGGATTTTGCTAGCAGGAGTAGCGACAGGGAATCACAAAACCAATACAAAAGCCGATCTGTTCAGTCAACATCCACCATTTTTTCATATTTTTACCAGATTAGTGTGTCACACATTTCCACTGAATGAAACTGGTGGATAAAATCATCAAATGAGGTGACAATTCTGAAATGCAAACCAAAGGCGGCTTGATTTGCTCCTCTTGTTTCACTTTAGTTTGACTATTGTCGAAATAGTAAAATCTTTTGTATGACACATCATGATTCCGTCTTTTGAAAAGCTGCAGGCAAGAAAGAATGGCAGAAAAAAGTAGTCCAGTTTCCATTACAGAACCACAACAAGTACATCAGAAACCGACTCACGAAAAAAACCTGTTCTTGAGTGAATCTTCTCGCTGGTGGCTAAAGCTTTTGTTGCAGCCATTGCTTCTATTGTTGTTTCTGATGATGTCATTTGTGGTCTTGGGGCTTCTTCAGCAGTCAGGTCTTCTCACAGACTCCGGTTCTGATACGTCCACTGCGAATGGTGATAAACAAGCGACGGTTAAGAGTTATATATGCCCAATGATGTGTACTCCACCAAGTGCAAAGCCTGGCCGATGTCCTGTGTGTGCAATGGAACTGGTTCCTGCAGCTTCAGGAAACAACCAAACTGGCCGTTCCGTTGTGATTGATCCTGCAGCACGGAGAGTTACGGGAATAGAAACAGTGACCGTAGAAAACAGCATCGCCAATCATGTGATAGAAAGCATCGGCAAGCTTGACTATGACGAGGGTGGACGAAGAACGCTAGCTGCCTATGTTGATGGTCGTATCGAACAGCTGTATGCAGATTATACAGGGGTACGGGTAGCAGAAAAAGATACGTTGGCTGTTCTTTATTCACCAAAACTCTATTCCGCACAGGTTGAACTTCTCCTTGCACTTCGATCACAAGAAAAAAGTCAAAACGGAACACTCGGACGCATCGCTGTTGTTAATAAAAATCTTGAACGTAGTGCGCGACAACGTCTTACCGAACTCGGCATGACGAAAAACCAGATTGATGCTGTCGAGCAGAATGGTCGTGCGGATAGTCGCCTACCACTGCTTGCACCAACCAGTGGAACGGTTATTCACAAAGGTGTGGTAGAGGGCCAGTATGTATCTGAGGGTGACACGATTTATGAATTAGCAGATCTATCAAATGTATGGCTCATGCTCGAACTGTTTCCTGAGGATGCAGCGCTTGTTCGATATGGAGTACGCGTACGGACAGAATTGCAGTCCCTTCCAGGGCAATATTTTAAAGGGAGAGTTGCTTTTATCGATCCAGTTGTTGATCCTCGCACACGAACAGTTGGCGTACGAGTCGTCATGCCAAATCCAGATGGATTGCTTCGCATTGGAGATTTTGCCACAGCAACGATCAAAGTGCCGCTTGGCAGTACTGACGCAATGTATGATCCAGAACTTGCTGGTCAATGGATAAGCCCGCGGCATCCGCATATCGTGTCCGATAAACCAGGCACCTGTTCAATATGTTTCATGCCTCTTGTTCCAGCAACCTCCCTTGGATTTACGGATGACCCTTCACTCAACAAAGGTGTATTGGTTGTTCCCAGAGATGCTGTCCTCAGTGCTGGCAGCAAGAGTGTTGTCTACGTTGAGACAGAACCAGGGCATTTTGAGATTCGAAATGTCGTGCTCGGCCCAGTCGTTGAAAATGGCATTGTCATTGCCGATGGACTCGAAGTTGGTGAAGCAGTTGCCCGGAAGGGCAATTTCTTAATTGACTCACAAATGCAATTAGTTGGCAATCCATCACTTATCGATCCATCAATAGCAACGAGTGTGGCAGATGCTTCCAAAACAACCGTACTGCCAATCGAATTAGGCGATCTGCCACCAATAGGCCCCATGTCCATGGTGCCGTCTCATAACTCAGAAGTTGATGGTTCGATTCCTCCCATTGGGACCATGAAAATTGCCGAACCGTCATCCTCAAGTGACCAAAAAGATGGAGCCAGCATTCCCCCTATGGGTGAGATGAAACTGGCGGATCCGCCAGTGGCAATTCCCGGAGGGGCACCATGATCGTTCGGCTGATCGATTTCTGCCTCCGCGAACGACTGGTTGTTCTTTTGGTAGCAGCAGCCTTAGCTGTCTATGGGTGGTACGCCACTCAGACAGTGCCACTCGATGCTATTCCGGACATCGGTGAAAACCAAGTAATTGTGCTCAGTGAGTGGCCGGGGCAATCACCGAAAGACATGGAGGATCAAATAACATATCCCCTTTCGGTTGCACTGCAGGCCGTGCCCGGAGCAAAAAGCGTACGGGGCAAGAGCATGTTTGGCTTTAGCTTTGTACAAGTAACATTTGCAGATGAAATTGATTTTTACTGGGCTCGTTCACGAGTCGCTGAGCAACTCACTACTGTATCCGGAACTCTTCCTGATGGAGTCGTGCCACAATTGGCTCCTGATGCAACCGCGCTTGGACAGATTTACTTGTATGTACTGGAGCCTCCAGCAGGCATTGATCTTGCGGAGTTACGCTCACGGCAGGACTTTTTCATTCGTTATGCATTAGAGTCGGTAGAAGGTGTTGCTGAAGTCGCTTCCATTGGTGGCTACGTACAGCAATACCAAGTTGATGTTGATCCTGACAGGCTCCGCTTCCAATCAATCCCGTTATCCAATGTTGTTGCGGCTGTTCGCGCTGCAAATATTGATGTTGGTGCTAAGACCGTTGAACAGGGTGGTCTTGAATTCCTCGTTCGTGGGCGTGGTTTTATTGGTTCAGGAAAAACGAAGCATCAAACAATCGAACAGATTGAGCAAACAGTCATTTCGACACGCGATGGAATACCTGTGCGATTGAAAGATATTGCTCATGTCCAACTTGGCCCTGCATTCCGCCGGGGAGCACTTGATTACAACGGTGCTGAAGCAGTTGGCGGTGTTGTAATCATGCGATATAAAGCGAATCCTCGTGAGGTGATCAAGAGGGTCGAAAAAAAGATTGCATCGCTTGAGCCAGAACTTGATGGCATTCGTATTGTTGGCGTTTATGACCGAAGAGGTCTGATTGATGAAACTGTTCAGACGCTCACAGAAGCGCTGAGTCAGGAGACCGTTATAACCATTGTTGTGGTTGCTCTTTTTCTCCTTCACATTCAGGCGAGCCTCCTCATCGCTGTGACACTTCCACTCGCAATATTGATGGCATTTGCAGCCATGAAGGTCTTCGGAGTGGATGCGAATATCATGTCTTTGGCTGGGATTGCAATCGCCATTGGCACCATGGTTGATATGGGCATTATTGTCCTTGAGAACATCTACGACCATCTAGCAGATTGGGAAAAGCAGCCTCTGGAAAAAGCTGACGACAGACGAATTGCAGATCGTCTTCGGGTTATTCAGTCATCAGCGCGAGAAGTTATCCCAGCAGTCATGACTGCTGTCACCACAACCATTGTGAGTTTCCTTCCCGTCTTTTTTCTCACAGGTCGTGATGCCAAGCTTTTTACACCGCTGGCGTGGACAAAAACCTTTGCTCTTCTTGCTAGCCTTATCGTAGCTGTGACTTTGGTGCCGGTCCTGTCTCAGATTTTTTTACGTTCACGTCACCCATCACGAACTCGGAGTCTGCTGGCAGCAATTGGGATGGGCGGAGTCATAGCGTGTTTAGGCAGTGTGGTCTGGGGAGATCAGCTTGCCGAATTCTCAGGTCTACCTGATGTTGCTCTCATAACAATGCTCGTTGTCTTTGGTGGCGTGATCGGATGGTGGTTCAGTCGTGAACAGCTCTCACCAATGGAGTCTAATCCAGCAAGCCGCTTTGTTCGATGGATTTATGCAGGCCGTTTACGGATCGCCCTGTATCACAAAGGTTTCATGCTGGCCTTTCCTTTGCTTCTTTTCTTTCTTGGCCTGAGCGCTTGGATAGGCATGCCGACGCTCCTGACACCAGTTGAGCGGCTTGCTCGATTTTGTGGGGCAGAGCTTAATGATGTTCCGGGATACGTTTCAGCAAAACACGTGTTCACAGGACTTCCAAGTGATGACTGGATAGCACTCGATGAAGGAAGTTGGTTTTATATGCCCAGCCTGTATCCAGCGGCGAGCTTTACTCAAGCCATGGAGGTTCTCCAAACACAGGATGCACTCATTCGAGAGATTCCCGAGGTTGCAGATGTGCTCGGTAAAATTGGTCGCATTGATTCAGCATTGGATCCAGCCCCAGCTGCAATGATCGAAACCTATATCATGCTCAGACCAAAGGAGTCGTGGCGGCCTGGGATCACGGCAAGGGATATTTGGGATGAGATTAATGGCGTCGCAACGCTTCCAGGTGTAACACCTGCTTCCCCTCTTCAGCCTATTGAAGGCCGCGTTGTGATGCTGCAGTCTGGCATCAAGGCGTCTATGGCGGTCAGGATTTACGGTGATTCATTGGAAGGCCTCGATGAAGCATCACTTGCAGTTGCTGAGCAGTTGCGAGCAAATCCTTTGGTTGACGCTAGAACAGTAAACCCTGACATCGTTATGGGGAAGCCATATCAAGAGTTCGAAGTGGATCGAGAGGCCGCGGCACGGTATGGCATGACCACGCAAATGGTGAACGAAGTCATTGCTGCTGGACTTGGGGGTATTGATGCAACCGTCACCGTCGAAGGGAGAGAAAGATATCCTATTCAGGTGCGTTTCTCACGAGAACGTCGGGAGCAACTTGAAGATCTCCCAAAACTTCCAATCGTAACACCCTCGGGTGATGTTGTTCCCTTGGAGCGACTTGCTCGGGCTACAACGACGTGGGGCCCAGGTGCCATTAATAGTGAAGATTCACGATTGGTTGCACATGTTATGTTTACTCCCTCAGGTAGTGGTGCAATTGAAACGGTCAACGGTGTTATGGCTGGACTTCGTCAATCCCGTGCCGACGGAAGTCTTGTTTTCCCTGATGGCAATTATGAAATGGAGCCCGTTGGCTCATTTCAGAATCAAATTGAGGCAAATCAGCGGTTGATGTGGATTCTGCCAACGGTGTTTCTCATCAACCTTTTTCTGCATTATCTCCATTTCAGGAACCTTGCAATCTCACTCGTTGTATTTTCTGGGATTCCCATTGCATGTGCTGGTGGCATGCTTGCTATTGCATGCAATGGCATCGAATTAAATACTGCGGTGTGGGTTGGTTTTATTGCACTTGCTGGTCTTGCTGCCGATGATGGTATTGTCATGGCGAGCTTTATTCACAAGCAGACGGAAAACTGTCGGTTTGATAATGTGGAACATATTCGTCAAGTCGTTTACGAAGCTGGGCTGAAGCGAATTCGCCCATGTGTCATGACCACGCTCACCACTCTTGTCGCTCTCATACCTGTTCTTGTTTCAGTAGGTCGAGGCAGTGATGTAGCACGTGCAATGGCATGGCCAGTTTTTGGCGGCATGCTTGTTGAACCATTTACGACTTTTGTCGTTCCGACGATTTACTGTGCCTACCTTGAATTTCGCTTTCAGACAGGTCGTTCCACCAGGAAAAATACGTTATTTGGTCAAGATTCCAAGTCTCAATCGGCCTTGAGCCAACTAGAGACTTGTCCTACTTTTTAATGCGTTTCAGGAGTACTCCGCATGATTTTTTATCTCAACAAAATGTTATTTCTCTGTCTATTCCTTGCCCCCTTCGCAGTTGTAGTAGCGGATGAACCCGGGCTTGATCCTGAACAGTTGCACATAAAAGTTCAGCACATCTGTCCAGTATCCGGATTGGAACTTGGTGCTCATGGACCTCCGGTGAAAGTTTTTGTCGGTGAACATCAACAGGAAGTCTACCTCTGCTGTAAAGCATGTATTGAACGTCAAATTGATCCCGCTCACTGGGCAACCATCCACCAGAATATTGCCTCTGCTCAACGAATCTGTCCGGTGATGAAACATCCGTTACCAGCAAAAGCATCATGGCAAATCATCAAGGGGCGAGTTGTTTTTGTCTGCTGCCCACCCTGCTTAGAAAAAATAGCAAAGGACCCAGATAATCACCTCAAACAGATTGATGATCTTTACTCAGAGTCACTTTTGGCGGCAGTATCTGACAGGGAATAGAGCATTGTGGCCGCATCTCCGAAAGTAAAATTCATCCGACTAAGGTGGTGCTCCGCTACGAATAGTTTGTTTCCTTCTTTGACTCTGATTCGATTCATGAAACAAATAGGCGCTGTCAGCGGCATCCATGCCGCCGTCATCTTGGCGCTCCTAAGCATCGCTGGCTGTAGAACGGATCACCTTAAGGACAGTGCATTCTCTGCACTGTCTGAGATGAACATGCGTCAAATTTCACACATTCGTTCAACATCTCAGAAGACAGCTTTGTACACGCGTAGTAAAAAGCTTGCGACTGCTCATATGCTTGAGGGCCCACATCCACTCGAAGACTATGTCCAATTCGCTCTCGTCCAGAACCCAGATATCCTTGCTGCCCGCAAGAAAGTTGAATCACTTGTCTCACGTATTCAGGTTGCAAAAGGACTTCCTGACCCAAATCTCACAGCCGTCTCACAACCTGCTCCCGTGCAGACAGCTGCTGGTGAGTTTCAATTCATACTTAACGCAAACCAAAAGTTTCCCTGGTTTGGAAAGCTAAACACTCGTGGTTTAGTTGCGGATGCTGAAGCTGGAATTGCTCGCGCAGAACTTGCAGCTACAGAGCTTGAGACAGTAGCAAATATTAAGAAGGCCTATTTCGAACTCTCTTATGTACAGCGGGCAATACATGTCACGGAAGCAGAGCAAAAACTGTTTGAGCAACTCCGATCAGTTGCTGATACTCGCTACCAAACAGCAGAGACGAGTTTTCAGGATGTGCTACGAGCGGATCTAGAAATATCTTCTATTGAAAATAGCTTGATTAATCTTCGGCAACGGAAAATAACTCAGCAGGCTCGCCTTGCACGACTATTGCATGTGTCTCCTGACACTCAACCTGAAGCCCTTCCTCAATTACCGGCGGAACAGCTCCCAACTGATATTGAGTCACTGCGCCAGCAGGCCCTTTCAGCGAGGCCCGAATTGCACGCTGCGATGAATCGCGTAACACGAGATCGGCGGGCAACTGAATTAGCGTGCCTTGATTATAAACCAGATATGACATTTGGTTTTGCCTGGATTGACGTGGCAGATGCTGGACTGGCACCCAGTTCAAACGGCCAAGATGCACTTTTACTCACTGCTGGTTTCAACTTGCCAATCTACCGCAAGCGACTTGCTGCTTCAGTTCGATCAGCTGAGGCGAGCACGAGTGCTTCTGCTCGTAGATATGATTCATTAAAAGATGCAACGCTCGAAGAGGTGACAGAACTTTTTACACAGGTAGAAAGTCATGCAGCCATGTTGGTTTTGTTTCTAGAAGACATCTTACCAAAGGCTGAACAGACACTTGAGGTTTCAAGCCAGGCGTATGCTGTAGGTGATGTTGACTTCCTGCAGCTCCTTGACAATTGGCGGCAGCTTCTTCGATATGAACTTGGTCGCGAAAGACTCGAGGCTGACCTTCGTCAGACTCTCGCAGATCTTGAACAAGTTGTTGGTGGATGGCTGAACCGCGGTGTTGTTCTCAACGACGAAGTTCTACCCGCGCCTGAGCCTGGCTCAGAGTTACAGGATGTACCGGGTGCAGAAATACTTCCTCTCCCGGAAATATCGGCTGCTGGAGATCTGTAGAACGCAGCGGCAGCAAACTGCACTTCCTGCATCATTACTGACTCACAGCGACACAGCATGTCCCAGAGCGTCAGGACTCGATGCATTGCAATCTTCGATCCATTCATACTCTAACCTGTCATGTTTACGCTTTACCCATGAGAAATCAATTTTGTTTTCGATTTCCTAGGCCGGTAATAGCCAAAAACATCTGACTGTTTCCATAAAGACAGTGATTACGGAAACCAGTGTGTTATCTGTACATACACATGCGTATGAGAAATCTTCCCGGTTGCTTTTCGCACACCTTCCGAACCAACAAACCTTCAGGAAAATCCGATCGATCCTCCTTGAACAAACAGCTTTTTTGGGTCAGTTTCCTCGATGATGCTGCATCTCCAAGTGTCATATTCGATGAATTCAAACCGCTTTTGCTAAGAAAACATATTTTCCTGTCATAAAACCTTCAAAAAAAATGCGTGTTTATAACGTATATATAATGAGATAGATGCAATAGCAGCTATAATCCTTTCTGAACGCCATAGCATTGAATTCCGCATCTTATAAGCCATAAGCGATTGGGTAGTCTGAATGATGTTGCGGTTGTCACTTCATATCTGTGCTGTTGTCTTCACAACTGTGTGCTGCTGGG
>MDSZ01115121.1_pt1 | contig 11288 bp, 14 predicted proteins | sample 811201 | NCBI WGS metagenome assembly MDSZ01 (sample SAMN05326647, study PRJNA326480) | marine metagenome | isolation source: seawater | place: Indian Ocean: North | collected 2010 | reverse complement strand
CCAGTTGGCCGCACCCTTTTTACGACACTGAACTAGAGCACCAGAGGCATAGGCTGAAGGCCAAACTTTGTATCTTGCTTTAACTTTGTGATAACAGGCATCTTTCTTTTCTGCAAATATTTCAAATTCTGCTTCTGTGATGCCTTCTACTTCTTTTATTTTTACCATTTTCTACAACTCCAGTATCTCGCTTTTGTTTTTGGACCTGGATTGTCGCAGTTGTGTCTCGCTCTGAAACTTCTACGTCTTGCAGGATTGGATTTTCTTATTCTCATTGTTTTTCTTTTTGCACTTGTACCGCCGTGTCCAAAATTAACTTTTTTAACATTTCCTGTTTTTGGATCCTTGACATATACTTTGAATTTTTTGACATCACCTCTCATTGGTTTGTTAAGAGGCACTTTTCTTCCCCGATATTCTGCTTCCCAAAGTTCGTCTTCTGGAAAACCTAATATGCCTAACACTTCCTCAAAATTTTCATCTTCATTGATGTCAAACTCATCCTCTTCCGGGAATGGTTTGTATGATTCTTCTTCTGGGAATGATCCCTGTATTTCCTGTGCTATGTCGTCTTCTACTTGTCCAAGTGCAGTTAGGGCCGATGTTTTTGCGTCATCATCTATACCCAGTTCTCCTATTCTGTCTTTCATAGAAGAAATGTCTACTAACAATTTTCTAATATCTATGTCGGTGTTATCTCGTTTTTCCTCGACAGGTGCGTTCACACCGTCAATTCTGTTTAAAATACTTCTGATGTCTTCAAAACGTGTGCTCATATGATGTATTTATTTCGTTTCTTGGCTTCTTAAAGTAATTACGCCACAGGCCAATCTGTCACCTGCATTACCCGTTTTCAGCGATTCTGCGTCGCCTCCTTTGCCCAAATCGTCCTCTTTTGCGTGTATAACGATGCCTCTGCCTACAACTGATCTATCTCCAATTAGGTCAACCCTACTTGCTTTTATTGAGAAATCAGCAACACCATCTTCGCCTGCTGTCACGTTACCCAAATCTCCAACGTGTCCTTTTTCGAGATCTCCATGATCAACACCGTCTGGATTGTAATGACCACCCATTGATTCACATCCTTTACTCATGTCTCCGAATTCATGTATATGAAATCCATGCTTTCCTTCTGTCAACCCTGTGATACGGCCTTTAATTAAAGTTGCGGTTCCAGGCTTTTGCATTAATAATATTGTTCCACTAACCGTATCAGAATGTAACAAGTCGCATTGTGCTATTACAGAGTCTTCTGCTTCGGTCAATTTATTAACAGATTCGCACGTACACTTAGACGCTTTTGTCCTTGGGCAACTTGATTCGATATAATTTATTCTATCTATGAGATCTCGCATATGCGAGTATTTATTTAGATTTAGGCATTGGGTTCTCACCTGTTAGTTTGGGTTTTGCAAACCACAGTTTGAACCATTCATCTGTTCCTGGCTTGATATTATGTTTTCTTTGGTATTGTGCTTTTTTAGTACCATAGATAGAAAGGTTTTCACCCATTGAATCTTCTTTTGGTAAATTGTCAATACCTGCTAGTTTTTTTAAACGTTCTATATCTTCCATGATCTTAATTGTTCTTTAGTAGGTTTATGTGCTTTCACTTTTTCTACTTTGCCACCTTTGGCTAAGAACTGTTTCATCTTTTCGTCTAGTTCTCTTTGTTTTTCTTGTGGTGTTTTTTCTATATCACCTGATGCGTATGCTCTATTGATCCCGCTGAATTTTGGCATAATCCTCCAATCCTTTTTTAACTTTGTCTAATGAATCTCTATTTGCCTGATAAAGAATACCGTATCCGCCAGCACCCTGCCAACGTTGTATATTGACTGGTCTATCGTCAATTAAAATATTTGGTGTGCCAGATGCCTTGTCTTTTGCATAACTTTCTTTACGTCCTGTGACGATAATTTCATCTGGTTGTTCTATGTTATTCGAAATCCAAACTTTTTTGTATTTTCCTGAATTTTCATGGTCGCCCCTCAATGGTGAAGTGTTAATACTAAATTTGCCACCTGTAAATTTTTTAACCATGTTTATAAGTTCGTCTGCAGATTCAAACTTCGGAAGTGTAGCAAAAAAGTCAGTGCCTGTTATTCTGTCTATCACTTCTTTTTTCAAGTCTTTTGTTTTATCATTTGTTAATTGTTTCCAATGTTCGACTCCATACATCTTTTCAACACCGCCAAAAAAGTCTGCAAGTACTCCGTCCATGTCTAAATATACTGTTGGTTTACCATCTTCCATGTTTTCATTATACAACTTTTTGTTGTTTTCTGCAACCTCTACACCAAGAGCGTCTTGTATCTTATTGTAAATTAACTCACTTTGATTTCCACCCATGGCAATTTTTGAAAATTCGTGCCATTGTCCTTTTGCCGCGAGTTCTCTTGCCTTTGATGCCGATGCACCTGATACACCCTCGGCGTCTGGATCTCTTTGTCCTGCATTTACCACCTGAATAGTGTCAAACTTATACAGGTCATTTCCTTGTTTATCAGGTTTACCATTGTATTGATTTAGTAATTTTTCAAACTCCTGCACTCTATCAGAACCTGCAACCATAATAATTTTTGTTCTTCCTTGAGCCTGTATAACTTGTAATGCTTTGATAATAGTGTTGGCACTTGCGTCACCAACAGCCAGTTTTGGATAAAACCTTTGTATGTAAGACTGTTTTTCTTGTAAAGTCAAAGGATCTGTTTTGTTATTTTGTTTATGTGATAAGAATAGATATGCTTTACCGTTGGCCTTTTCTGCCGTGGCTAAAACAGTTTCTATTAATTTTTCGTGTCCTATTGTGGGAGGATTGAATCGGCCAAATGCAAATACGGCTGTGGCTCTATCATCCTCTTGGAGCAACAGTTCCCTGAGTAACATCGTATTCGCCTTGTTCTATATTTTCTTTTTCTCTGTCTGCTATAACTTGAGCAACTTTTAATCTTGTCTCTTTCGGAAACATATCCTTGACGTCTTGTCCTTGTGAGCCAAATTGTTGTACGTATTCCCTTGCGGCATCATCGACCATGTACATCCAAAGTTTTTGTGCCTTTTCGTGATCGTAAATGTTCTTCTTCATTTTTCTTCTTAGGTTTGCAATGATTGGCATGAAACGTCTTCTATACAAATCCTCAGTATTCATGATAAACGAATCTAGTTCGTTTACTGCGTCACTGTCCATTGCTTCGTTTAAAAATTCAGATGCTCTCATATAAGCATATTTATTAGTAAAGATTCTCTAAAAGCCACATATAAAATGGTGATGAAAAGGTAAACGTCCATGTGCCGTTATGGCCCATTTGGGTAACATTTTTAAATGTTTTTGGCAACTCGGTGCCTGCTTGTTTTTGTTGTGTTGCCCATGGTTCCGGATATGCTGGTTCATACACACCCTCATATACTAAACTGCCAATATCAATTTCGTCAATTTCCATTGATTTAATATGCAAAAGTTGATCCTTTAGAATATCGCCTTTATCATTTAAAATAGTTTGGGTTTTTGTTTTTCCGCCATGTTTTAAAACTAGATTGTAACTTTTTTCTTCTTCAAATTCATGTTCGAATTCGATTAGTTTTGGTTTATCCTCTGTCTCAGATATCACAGATGAATATATCGATTCATCGTCTATGAGGATCTCTAGTGATGGATGTTTATCCCAATATGTTGCAAAAACTTCAATTTTAAACTTTAATTTTTCTGTTGCCATGTAAATTCCAAACCCCCAGTGTGTCCTATATACGGTTTATTTACGTCCTGTCTGAACATCTCAATAGTGATTTGAGTGCCTTCGACAACAACTTTTATGTACTTGTCGTTGTGTTGTAAGACTTCTGCAGTCTTAGTTTTGCCGTTGTTTGTGCAAGTTACTTCTATGTTTTCCATTATTTGTTATCCTTTATTGGTATAAACATATCTGTTTTCATGTCATATACTAAACCGTGTTTAGTTGCATTGTCAACATCTGTGTTATATAAATTCTTTTTTATTTGTCCGTTTCCATCCAAACAATTTGGATTTTTAGCAAAACTTAATTTTTTATCTAAAAATTTTATTCCTGTATCTGGTATACCGCAGGAAAGTGCAAGTTTTTTTACATAATTAAATCCAACCTCGATACCGTCGTTGCCTTCGACTCCGGAAATATCTTGCCTGTGTTCAATGCTAAAATTGAAAGATGCGTCCATTTCGTGTTCTGGAGAATGTGTGTAAAAGAACCCAAAATTTCTTTCTTGATGTGATTGAGATAAATCTGAATTTATTGTGGTATAATTTATTGTACCATCTAAATTTACACTTTCGGCTACTTCCAAATCCATCGATCCCGATGTTATATGATTTGGAAGTGAGAACGACCAACCGAAAGTATTGTGCTTATCTTTGTGTATTTCATAAGCCAATCTGTAAGATTCTGTTGTCACGTCATTAAATCCTGTAATCAAACTATTATCAGTAGTATTGATATCTGAATAACCTTTAGAATAATCAAAACTTAATACGTTATTTCCTAATTGATAACTGACACCAACCTGTCCGTAATTTGTTGTATTGTTATCACCTACTGCCAATATTCCGTTTGAATTATTTCCTAACCAAGTATCTTGTTCGTTCAATTGTCCAACGTTAGTTCTAAGTCCAAAATTATTGCCAATCCAAAAAGTTTTTCCAATGTTTGCTGAATAATCACCATTACCGCCATCTCCTGTAAATATTCCAAAATTCATATATCCTAAATCATATTGTCCACCTTGCGTAAAGTATCCATATGAATTATTAAAAGGTAGATAACCTTGTCCGTGCATCATTGCGTTGATATCTGAATTTTTCCTTCTATCTTCGATCACTACATTTGATCCTAGTTGCATATAATAGTCTCTATCAAAATCATCAAGCACCATAATTTTAATATTAGATAAATTTGCTATAGACGAACTACTACCTGAGACACCCGAATTGTTTATACTGCTAGTTTTGCCGTCTGTCCTACCATCTACAGGTATTTCAAGCACACCAACTGGCTGTGTTGCCTTATCAAAATCAACCACCCCTTGTCCGTGTATGTTAACATCATAACCACTTATTACATCTTTGTTAGCAGTAGATGTAACAAGTTTAACTAGATTCTCACCTTTCATATGAGGCCACATCTGATGTAAAATAGCAATTTGTCCTGTAACAATAGGCGCCGCCATTGATGTTCCGTATAATACTTGGTATCCTCCGTCACCGTTAGTTGAATATGTAGCACCCGGAGCCAATACATAAAAGTCTGAAACTTTATACTTGTCAACACATTTATTATCAACAATGTTCATGCATAAGTGACCTGCTTGGTTGGACCAACTGTATATGTTGTTGTTTTGGTCAACACCACCAACGATTAACATCTTGCCACCTAATATCAAATTTCCGTTTTCGTCAACAACAGTGGCAAAGAAACCTGGATTTGCCGCTACCGAAAATCCTTGGTTACCTGCAGAGTTTACTATAATCATGCCTTTGTCTGTGACTGCTTTCCATATATCTGTTGTTTGTTCGTTATAAAATTTATTTTTAGTGTAATCTATATCTCTATCACCGTCATAATAATATGTTCCGTCGCCCAATGCTTTTGTGTCGTTCCTAAAAGCAACATCGTAATTACTGTTTGCAGAAAGGTTACCTACCACTGCTCCGCTATTCGCCGCTTCTACAAAACCATCTGCCGCTAGGCCCGTGTCAACGGAACGGCCATTTCCAATTTTGATTACTATTGCCTGAGAATCAAAAGCAACACCGTGCATACCTTCCCCATCTTTTTTTGCAACTATTGTACCCAAAACGTGACTACCGTGATAATAAGTGTTTGAACCTGATTGGTATCCTGTGTCATTGATTCCGGTATTTGTTTTGTCTATTGTAGAATGTATTTGCCCATCAAATTCTTTATGATCTGTGTCATAACCTGTATCAGCCACTGCGACTATAGAACCTTTACCTGTCCAACCTCTTGCGTATGCAGAACTTACATTAATTTGTTTGAATTCTTTAAATCCTTCATTGGACCCATTATATTCGTTTGTTTCATATACAGTTTTGTCCGAATTGAAATTAGGAGTTGTGTTTCCAACATATTTCTTCTTATCTTCAACACCCTTCCACGGATCCTCTTCTTTAACCTCTTCTTTGCTTTCTTCTTTGCTTTCTTCCTCTTTAGTTTCCTCTTCAGTTTCCTCTTTAGTTTCTTCTTCTTTAGTTTCCTCTTCTTTAGTTTCCTCTTGCTTTTGTTCTTCTTTAGTTTCTTCTTTAGTAGTTTCTTCTTTTTTAGTTTCTGTATCTTTTGCTTTATCTTCTGCTTCTTTCTTCTCTTTTTCTATCTGAGTTTTTTTATCGTTCACATAAGGATCTACAGTATTACTTTTTTCTTCTTTGATAAGATCTTGTGCTTTTTTATCACTAGCAACTTTATTGAATTCTGTTAGTGTAAGTTTTTGTCCTTGTGATACTTTTTGAATTACAGGTTTAACATGATTCTTAAGATATAACAAAGCCGCATGGGCGTTCTTATAATCATCACTATTGTATATAGATAATTTTGTGTCTGCATCTTGAGCCTCAATGAGCGTCAGTGTTTGTGACCAAAGAACTTCTGCCTGATCCAACATTGTTAGTAATGAATTTGCTTTTGATATATCTGCCTCATCGGGTTTGGTCATCACGGCACTTAGACTAGCAAAATTATTACTAGATATTGTTGAATTGAATCCGCTTAATAAATTAGAATATGAATTAATAATGGATTCACTGCCTGCTAAACTTGATAAATCTTGTTCTACGAAGTCTTGAATGGCTCCTGCACCACTACCTCCACCACCTCCACAAGCGGTTAAAGTTGTAGCCATTGCTCCGGCCAATACTAAATTTTTAATTCTCACTGTAAAAGAACTCCCATAGCATAGGCACCTATCAAGAAAGCAAAAAGATATCTGGTGTACATTGAAGAATTTTTCAATATCTTGTAGCCATTTGCCCTCAACACCATTACGTGTGCGTCTACCGATTCTGCCGTTATATTCACATCTACAGTTTGTATCTGTTCTAAGTCTTTGTCGTTCATATGTTTAGTATAACATAGAACTGGTAATTGTCAACCTAAGTTGGTCTTGCTAAGACCTAGCAAAACTGCGACTTTTTTTGGTAATATTGGTTAATTGTTAAGAAGTATTTCGTTGATTGTACCGGCAGTAACTGATGTTGCTTTTGCCCTTACCCAAACAAAATTGCCTGTGAAGTTTGCACTAGATATTGTTGTGCTTTGATCGGTAGTAAATGTTGTGCCCGAGATATCAAAATAATCATCTTCTGTAGGATCTGTTGCAAGTGATCCTTGCATTTTAATACTTCCTGTCAACGTTGTGTTAACTTTATATGCAACTGTGTGAACACCATCCGGTTGCGAATAGTATCCGTCGCCTTTTTCCTTAGCACTTACAAATCCTGTATGGTCCAATGTTGTTGTTGTGGATCCGTCGGCAGTTTCTGATGTTACTATTTCCTCAACAATAAGTTCATTTGCATCTGTAACTGTTTTGACAGTAAAAGTAGAATTATTGTTTGTAGTTCCGGATACCGTAATTAGGTCACGCACCGCAAAATTGTTTAATGCAGTACTTGTAGATGTAATTTTATATATACCGCTTGTTGCAGTGAAACTGATATCTGTGCCAGTTACGTCTGCTTTGTGCGATTTTGATGCTATTATTGTTGTACTTCTTTGTGCCATTTGCAGTTATTTATTCAGTCTTACGTCTCTTGAATCTTGCAGTTTTTGGTCCTAAACCGTACACAGCCGCTAATTCGTTTGGTTCTTGTCCGTCAACAGTCAATATGTTAATATACTTAATTTTGTGTGCTATACCGTCTGCTTCACCAACCTCTTCACAAATACAGTGATCTTCTTGTATGTCTTTGACTTTTAAAAACGTTTTTTTAAAAACTGGAGATCCCCATAATGACTTTTTTACTATGCTTTCAACTATAGAATCTTCTGCGAATATTTTATGTTCTTTTAATTTTTTTATTGCCTGCATTTTTTACCTTTACAAATTTAATAACTTTTTCTATTCCTTTTTGTGCCAACATATAGATAGGAGTAAGCATCTTTTGTTCACTAACATAAAAATACCCGTGATAGCAGTGTGGATATTTTCCTATTAGATAATCTAACACATATTTGTTTGACACTAAACAATCATTCTCGTTTCTTTCTAAATATGCCCAAAGACTTTCTCTTTCTTGTTGTGATATCTGCTTATGTACATCTTTTTTGAGATGCACTTGATACTGGAACCTACCGTGTGGTAATCTATGACATCCTATTGTATTTTTACCAAGTTTGTCAAACTTTGGATCAACACTTTCAGAATCAAACCAATGATCCCAAAATGTTTCAATCAATAATTCCGCTAAACTTTTATCTGAATAAAAAATTGCATATTTTTGTTGTAGCCTAAATTTCATTTTCGTTCTGTGATCCAAAATAAATTTTGCCAGTTTTACTACGTCAGGAGATGATTTATACCAAGTTGTGTTGAGATATCTTACATTCTTATCTTTGCCTTGTATCATTTCAAGTAGTTTCTGATCTGTGGTTGGATATAAAATACCTGCCCATGGCATTTTAAATACATTTTTAAAACGGTACTTGCCGTAATAAAGTTTATTATGATGTTTTCGCATCTTTTTGTTTAATGGGTTCTAATACTTTTTTTGCTTTAAATTCAACAGTAAGTTTAGGAATAGTGTCATCCGACAATCCAACTTCAACCATGCCGCCTTCTGTGAGTTCACCAAATAGGATCATTTTAGACAAAGGTTTTTTGATTTCGTCGTCTATAACTCTTTGCAATGGTCTTGCTCCAAGTTTAGAATCAAATCCTTTTTTAATTAACCATTCTATCGCTTCATCCGTTGCATTTACCTCAACATTTTTCTCAACAGTCATTGCATTTAATTCTAGCAAGAATTTTCCAACAATAGATTTCATAGTTTCTTTACCTAGTTTTTCAAACTTAATTGTAGCATCCAACCTATTTCTGAACTCCGGCGGAAAGAATTTCTTCAGTGCGGCATCATCTTCACCTGTTCTTTCATGTGAACCAAAGCCGATATTGTTTCTTTCCATATCTTCTGCACCTAGGTTAGAAGTCATAATAAGGGTAATATTTCTACAGTCTGCTTTTTTGCCATTGGAACCTGTTACCGTACCATAGTCCATAACTTGAAGCAACATATTAGATACATCACGATGTGCTTTTTCCACTTCATCGAATAACACAACTGCGTGTGGATTTTTTTCGACTTCATTTATAAACATACCCCCACCCATTGTAGTATCTTCAAATCCTACGTAGCCTGGAGGTGATCCTATCAATTTTGCAATGGAATGTTTTTCTTGATACTCTGACATATCAAATCTTAGTAGTTCAACACCTAGTGTTTTTGCAAGTTGCCTTGCAGTCTCAGTTTTACCACAGCCTGTAGGTCCTAAAAATAAGAAGGATCCAACAGGTTTGTTTAATGATTTCAATCCTGCTCTTGCAACTAATATTTTATCTACAATAGTGTTAATTGCTTTGTCTTGCCCAAACACTTGTAATTTCATTTTCTCTTCTAATGTTTTTAAATTACTTGCTTGTTTTTGAGATAATTGTTCAATTGATATTCCAGTCATTTTAGAAATTTCATGTATAATTTCTTCATGATCTATTTTACCATCTTTTATTGCATTTAATCTCAATCTTGCACAGGCAACGTCCATAACATCTATTGCTTTGTCAGGTAATTTTTTATCTGCTATAAACTTCGCTGAATATTCTACTGCATCTTCACAAGCCTCATCTGTAATTGTACACTTATGAAACTTCTCATAGTATTGTTTTACACCTTTTAGTATTTTTGTTGCAGTTTCTTTAGTAGGTTCTCCAATCTGGAGCCTTTGAAATCTTCTCATTAATGCTCTGTCTTTTTCAAAGAATTTTCTGTATTCTTCCCAAGTAGTTGAAGCAATAACTTTAATTGTACCTTTTAGTAGTGCAGGTTTAATCATGTTTGCCATATCCATACTGTTACCACCACCAGTAGCACCAGCACCAACCATCATGTGTGCTTCGTCAATAAACAATATTGATTTGCCTTTTTGGTCTAATGCATTTACAATTAGTTTTAATCTTTCTTCAAAATCACCTCTAAATTTAGATCCAGCAATTAAGGCATTTACATCTAAACTCCAAACAATATGATCTCTAATGTATTCTGGTACATCTTCTTTGTTTTTTGCAATTCTTCTAGCAAGTCCTTCCACAACTGCTGTCTTACCAACACCTGGATCGCCTACTATTAATACATTGTTCTTGTTTCTTCTTGCAAGTATCTGTTTTAATTCGTTTGTTTCTTCATCTCTGCCTATAACAGGATCAATTTTTTTATCAAAATATTTTTGATTTAAATTTTCACAATAACTTCTTAATATTCTATCTGCTTGGTTAGGTCTTAGTTTTTGTTCTGATTGTGGTTGGCCACCTATAGGTGCTAATCCTGCCATACCTTCATCAAGTATAGTTTCAGTAGAAACAAGATCTATTAAATCTTGTTTGTTTACATTGTATTTTTTTAAGAAAAATGCCGCATAACTTTTCTTTTCAGAAAATATACTGATTAATATATCAATAGCACTTACATCTTGTCTACCTTGAAATAGTGCTTGAGTAAATGCTCTATTCATTAATCTTTCTAAAGATGCAGTTTTTCTAGGAACAACTTTACCTTTGCCCTTTGCAACTATATCATTGCATTTTGTATCTAGGTAATTTTCAACATCTTTAATTAACATACCAACATTAACTTTAAAATCAACTAATGTTGCACCAATCATTTTATCTTTTATTAGTGATGTTAAAACGTGCTCAATAGTTACGTATTCATGTTTTCTTTTTTCTGCTTCAAGTACTGCGTTTTCGAATATGTTTTCTAGGCTTTCGTTTGCTTCTAGCATTTCCACTCCAATCTATTTTGCCCGAGTTTATTGCGTCCCAGGTTTCTACATCTCTGTCGTCCCAATAACATTCTTGTTGGATACCCGCTATTAAGTATTCCACATCTTCCTTGCCAATTGGCTTCTTTCTTGGTTTGTATGTTCCGTCTAATATCTTCCATACTTTTATTTTTTTATTACTTTCTTTTTTGCCATGTCCCATCGTAATTTACTAACTCTAGTATTAAAAGTAATACCTTCCAAGTG
>MDSZ01270672.1_pt1 | contig 11289 bp, 9 predicted proteins | sample 811201 | NCBI WGS metagenome assembly MDSZ01 (sample SAMN05326647, study PRJNA326480) | marine metagenome | isolation source: seawater | place: Indian Ocean: North | collected 2010 | reverse complement strand
TGAAACTTTTTCTCTTTTTTTTTGTTTTTTTTCTGGCTTTTGAGATAATTTTTTTGTTTCTTTTTTTACTTTCTTTTTCTCCTTTTTGACTTGAGGTTTTTTGACTTCAGGTTTTTTTTCTTTTTTCTCAATCTCTTTTTTTACTATAAGGGTGTCTCCAGATTTTTCTATATTTTTAAAAGTTGTTACACCAGAAACAACTATAGTAATTACTCCTGCAACAACAAAGAACGATAGGATTGCTTTACCAACCTTACCTTTATTAACCTGCTGGTTATAAATTCCGTGGAATAAGTTTGTAAAAAAATTTGAAAAAAAACTATAGTAAGTTTGACCTAGCTTAGGTATCACATTAAGAAAACCTAATCCGGCATTACCAACTCTTTTCCACAAATTATAGAAAAATCCGGTAATTGTTCTAGAACTGTCTTCTTTAAAATAAGTTATCTTTCTTGAATATCTGGTAACTGTTTTAGATGTGTCATCTTTAATGTCATCAATTTTCCTAGATACTTTAGAAAGTGGCTTTGAAATATTTTCTTTAAAAAAACTAGTTTTAAAGTCTTTTGGAATTATAATTTTATTTTTTCTTAAAATTAATTCTAATTGACCAGTTGTTAGGTTTTTTTTGCTTTTTATATACTCTTGAATCTCTCTAACATTATAAATTCTCGAAAGTTCTAAAAGTTGATCTCTATAAGTCAATTTTTTTTTCATAATTAAACAGCCTCTACTGAATTAACCTCTTTTACATAATGCTTTAAAAGGTTTTGCACTCCTTGCTTTAAAGTCATTAACGAACTTGGGCAACCTGAGCAACTACCTTGTAATTCAACTTTTACAATGCCTTTATTAAATGACCTGAATTTTATATCACCTCCATCTCGAGCAACTGCTGGTCGGATCTTAGTATCAAGCACCTCTACGATTTTCCTAATCACTTCATCACTATCGTTAGATACTGAATTATTATTGTTAGAATTCTTTAAAATAGGTTCATGGTTGTTTTCGAAATAATGATTTAAATGTGAAATAATCATAGGTTTTAGCTCTTCCCAGTTAACTTCTTTATTTTTTTTAACTGATAAAAAATTCTTTGATAATAAAACTAATTCTACACCTTTAAAATTTAGTAATTCTTTCACGAATTCATTATTTACATTTTTAATGTTATTTTTTTGGAACTCTTCAGTTCCAGCATCTGAAATAATTTTTTCAGATACAAACTTTAATGATTCTGGATTTGGTGTTGGTTCAGTTTGGATCATTCTGATATTGTATATTATAACAACCCAACTTTTTCACGTATATTTTTAAGGTTTTCCTCAGCAATTAATCGAGCTTTTTCAGCACCTTTTTCCAATATTTTTAATAGATGTGACTTATCGTCCATAAGTTTTGTCATTTCTTTGCCTACTGGACATATTTCACTAACGATTAAATCTCCTAATTTCTCTTTAACAAAGGAATAATTCTTACCTGACATTTCTTTTAAAACTTTTTCTAAACTATTTTTAGATATTTCAGAATATATATTTAAGAGATTAAAAGCTTCTGGCTTATCGTTTAAAGATTTTAAATCATCTGGAATACTATCTGAGTCCGATTTAGCTTTCTTAATTTTCTTGATTATTTCATCCGCACTATCTTTTAAATTAATTCTAGAATAGTCTGAGTCTTCAGATTTACTCATCTTTTTTGTGCCATCTCTTAAACTCATTACTCTTGATATATTTTTGGGTATTAAAGGTTCCGGCAATGGGAAAAAGCCTTTACAATTAAAATCATTATTAAATTTTTGAGCGATATCTCTTGTTAACTCAAGATGTTGCTTTTGATCGGCACCGACAGGAACATGGGTAGCTTTATATAAGAGAATGTCCGCTGCCATTAAATTAGGATATATATATAACCCTACACTAGCTTTTTCTTTGTCTGATCCAGCTTTATCCTTAAATTGTGTCATTCTATTTAGCCAGCCCACTCTAGAAACACAATTAAATATCCAGGCAAGTTCAGCATGTGCTGAAACTGAAGATTGATTAAAAATAATACTTTTATCTGGTTTTAAACCAGTGGCTAAAAAACTTGCAGTTGTTTCAAGAACATTTAATTTTAATTTTTTAGGGTCTTGATAAGTTGTTATTGCATGCAAATCAACCACACAATAAATACAATTTGAATCATTTTGCAAAGAAACAAAATTTTTTAAAGCTCCCAAGTAATTACCCAGATGTAAGTTGCCAGTTGGTTGAACTCCAGAAAAAATTAATTTATTTTTAGTCATTTAATTTATTTTAAAGCTTTTTGTTTTTAATAATCCAATTAGATAGCATGATATCAAATAAAAACTAGCAACAAAACAAACTATTAACATCAAATAAACTGCTTTAAACTTACTAGAAAAGTCTAGAAAATGTTCAAAAATGTTTAATGCAAAAATCAAAATAAACGACATTAAAATTGACATTAAAACAATTTTAAAAATATTATTAAATAAAGATTTGTCCAAATGAAGAAATTTTTTATTAATAAGCAAAATTGCATATAAAAATACTCCAACCCATGTTGATAATGAAGTAGCGATTGGAATAATTATGAATCCAATTTTTTTAAAAAATATCAAACTAATAGAAATATTTAAAACTACAATTAATAATGAAATATAAAATGGTGTCTTAGTGTTATTCCTTGCGAAAAAGAAATTAGACAGAATTTTAATTAATGCAAAGGCGGGTATTCCATAACCAAAAAATTCTAAAGCTTTAGCTGTCATATTTACATCTTTTATTGTAAACGATCCGTATCCAAAGAGTGCATTTACAATTTCTTCTGATCCAATTATTAAACCTAAGCTAGCTGGTATCGACAATAAAAGACAAAGCTTTATTGATTTACTTTGAATGTTTGATATTTTTTTTAAATTTTTTTCTTTAAAAGCTTGGGATAATATTGGAAGTGAAACTGTCCCTACTGCAATGCCAGCTATAGCTAGGTTAATCTGATAAATTCGATCTGCATAATATAAATATGAAACCGCGCTAGCTTCAAAGGAAGCTATTATCGTACCTACCAAAATATTTATCTGAGTTACTCCAGATGATAATATACTTGGCAAAAGTTTCTGAAAGAAAAACTTTACTTTTTTACTTATTTTTTTCTTAATTTTAATTGATGGTTTGTAGAATTTTTTTGTAAAATAAATCAAAAATATTAGTTGTATGAGTCCGGCTAAGGTCACAGAATAAGATAGTTGTTGAGCAAAATTTAAATTCAGTAAATATGAAATTAAAATGCTAACAATCATTATTACATTTAATATAATTGGTGTTGCTGCTGCGGCTGCGAACTTGTTATTACTATTTAATATTCCTGAAAAAAGCGAAGAGATGCTTACAAAAAACAAAAAGGGGAAAGTTATTCTAGTAAATTCTACAGCAAGATTAAATTTTTCACTACTCGCTAAAAAGCCTGGTGCAATTAAATAAACAAAGTAAGGAGTAAATATTTCTATTATTAAAACTAAAAAAAATAAAATTAATATTAGAATGTTTAGAACTTCATCTGCAAATTCTTTGCCAATTTTTTTATTTTCTTTTTGAGCAGAAACATAACTTGGAATAAATGCAGCATTAAATGTACCTTCAGCAAATAGACGTCTAAAAGTGTTAGGAATTCTAAAAGCTACAAAAAAAGCATCGGCAAAAATTGACGCGCCTAGAAATATTGCGATTAATATATCTCTAAGATAACCTAAAACCCTACTTATTAATGTAAAAAAGCTAAATATATATGTAGATGATAATAGGTTCATTATAATTCAAAATTAAGCCACAAATAATAAATAATTATGCGATATTATAAGTTATATTACATACTCAAAATATAAATGACAAAAAAATCTAAAATTGATCATTATTCAGATAAAGAAGCACTTGATTTTCATATAAAAGGGAAGTCAGGCAAAATTGAGATAAATTCCTCAAAACCTTTGACTACTAAAAGAGATTTATCTCTAGCTTATTCTCCAGGTGTGGCGGCTCCAGTAAAAGAAATAGCCAAAAATCCTGAACTTGTCTACGATTACACAAGTAAAGGAAATTTAGTTGCAGTTATTAGTAATGGCTCGGCCATTCTTGGTTTAGGAAATTTAGGGTCCTTAGCCTCAAAACCTGTGATGGAAGGAAAATCTGTTTTATTTAAAAGATTTGCAGATATTGACTCCATAGATATAGAAGTAAATAGTAATGACACTAATTCTATCGTAGAAACAATAAAAAATATCGGTGGTACTTTTGGAGGGATAAATTTAGAGGATATAGCAGCTCCAGATTGTTTTATAATAGAACAAAAACTTAAAGAAGTTCTGGATATTCCAATATTTCATGATGACCAACATGGTACAGCGATTATAACAACTGCTGCATTAATTAATGCCTTAGATATATCAAGAAAAAAAATAGAAAAAGTAAAAATTGTAATAAATGGAGCTGGTGCTTCAGCTCAGGCTTGTGCAAATTTATTTAAAAGTTCCGGGGTTAAAAGTGGAAATATCATTATGTGTGACAGTAAAGGTGTAATCTACAAGGGTAGAAAAAATATTGATCAATTTAAGTCAGCTTTTGCAATAGACACTAAGTTAAGAACTTTAGAAGAGTCAATGAAAGACGCCGATGTATTTTTAGGACTATCTGCAAAAGATGTGGTTACTAAAAGTATGGTTAAATCGATGGCTAAGAATCCAATTATATTTGCTTGCGCTAATCCTGATCCAGAAATAAAGCCTGAATTAATCAATGAGACTAGATCAGATGCAATAGTAGCGACGGGACGTTCTGATTATCCCAATCAAGTTAATAATTTAATTGGTTTTCCATATGTCTTTAGAGGTGCTTTAGATGTTAGAGCAAAAGAGATAAATGAGGAAATGAAGATTGCCGCAGCAAAAGCTATCGCCTTATTAGCTCGTGAAGATGTGCCCGACGAAGTAGTTTCTGCCTATGGAGGCGATAGACCAAAATACGGAAGCGAATACATTATTCCTTCTACATTTGATCCTAGATTAATTAGTGTAATACCCTTAGCCGTAGCTCAAGCCGCAATGAAAAGTGGTGTTGCGAAGAAAAAAATTTCAAATTTAGAACAATATAAAGATGAACTAACCAATCGATTAGATCCTTCAATGTCTTTGATGCAAGGTATCAATGCTAAAGTTAGGAAGCATCCTAAAAGAGTGATTTTTGCTGAAGGTGAAGACGAAAATATGCTTAAAGCTGCCATTGAGTTTGGGAAAAATAAACTTGGCACTCCTATCTTAATTGGTACTGAAAAGAGAATTAGAGAACAGTTAAAAAAAATAGGTTTAGATGAAAATCATAAAATTGAAATAGTAAATTCTACTGATAAGAAGAAAAGAGATAAATATGTAGGCCATCTTTACAAAAAATTACAGCGTGAAGGACAGCTAGAACGTGATGTAGACCGATTAGTAAGAAACGACCGAATAGCTTGGGGTTCATCTATGATCGCCTGTAAAGATGCCGATGCAATGGTAACTGGAAATATAAGACATTACGCTGCATCAATTGAAAAACTTAAAAAAGTTGTAGATCCGAGACCAGGTGAAGAAATTTTTGGAATGACAATGATAAATTCTAAGGGAAAAACAATACTTGTAGCTGATACAAATGTTCAAGACTTTCCTTCGGCTCAAAGACTTGTGAACGTTTCTAAATCGTGTGTGCGTGTTGCTAGATTATTTGGTTTTGATCCAAAGGTTGCTTTTTTATCCCATTCAACATTTGGTAACCCGGTATCAAAAAATACAAAACATGTTAGAGACGCGATTGAATTGTTAAAAAAAGACAATGTTGATTTTGATTTTGATGGGGAAATGCAACCAGATGTAGCTTTAAACCCGATCTATAAAGAAACTTATCCATTTTCTAAAATTGTAGGTAATGCTAATATTCTGATTATGCCTGCTCTTCACAGCGCTGCAATTTCTACTAAGCTTATGAAAGTGTACGGTGGAGCAAAACTTATTGGGCCCCTATTGATTGGATTAGGATTGCCAATTGAAGTTGCTCCTTTAAGATCAAGCACTTCTGATATCTTAAATCTTGCATCTGTAGCTGCGTACTCATCTCACGTAATTAAGTATTAACCTTAAAGCTTGTTTCGACTAAGTTCTGTCACTAAATATATAGATGGTATAACTTCTTTTACATCATATATTTTATTTGCCTCATTTATAACTGATTTTTTCTCATCTTCGTTCATTGCTATACCAAATATGTAAATATTTTGATTAATTGTTTCTAGGGTATAATTCCTAGCTTTGGTTTTTTTATTAAATATCAAGGCTGTTCGAAGTTGACTTGTTATTAAAATATCTTTTGCTGTTCCCTTAAAGTTACTATTACCACGAATGCTAATTGCATTTTTAACAGATCTAACTCCCTTAGTTTCCCAGGCCATTTTAGTAATTTTTATCTTTTCCTCAGGTTCATCAACTTTTCCAGAAAGGAATATTCTACCATCAATTACTTCTGACTGAATTGATAAAAAATATTTCTTATCTGTCAAAGCTAATCTTGCGGTTAAATTCTTTTGCATTATTGTATCATCAATTTGCATGCCGATTGTTCTTGGATCAAAAGTAATATCTACTCCTGTTCCAAATTTTCCCACCGACGTACAAGAAGTTAATACTATAAATACAATTAAACTAATTAATTTTTTCATCATTCTTAATTTTTAGACAAATTTGATAAATTCTTTTTTTGTTGATTCTTTCACTCTCAAATAATAATTCAACTACATCCTTAAGGCTATATTTTTTTAAATATAATCTCGCTTTTTTTACAATATTGTTTTCATCTAAAACTTTTTTCTTAATTTTTTCATCAGATATTACAACAGATAATTCACCTTTTAGTGGTGTTTTGAACAAATTTATTTTGTCAACATCTTCTCTATAAAATGTTTCGTGAAGTTTAGTTAGTTCTTTAGCTATAAGAATTTTTCTACCACTAAAAAATTTTTTGAATTTTTTTAAATAAAAATTGATTTTAACAGCTGGTATAAAAAAAACTTGAGAAAAGTATAATTTACTTAAAGGCGATAAGACTTTATCTAAGTCTTTTTCAGTTTTTGGTAAAAAGCCATAAAAAAGAAATTGGTCTTTAAATCCTGATACGCTCATAGACGTAGTAATTGATGAAACACCTGGTATCGGTACAATATTAATATTTTGTTCTATACACTCCTGAATTAATACACGGCCTGGATCAGATAGAGATGGTGTGCCTGCATCTGATATTAAAGACAAAATTTTGCCTTCATTTAAATATTTTATTATATTTCTAAGTTCTTTTTTTTCGTTAAACTTATGATATGAAACTAATTTCTTTTTTATCTTTAAGTGATGTAGTAACTTTAATGAGTGCCGTGTATCTTCACATAAAATTATGTCTGAACCTTTCAAAACGTTTACTGCCCTAAAAGTGATATCGTCTAAATTTCCAATAGGTGTTGAAACAATATATAAGCTTTTGTTAGATAATTTCATTTATGAAAAATAAGTTAATATTTATATTCTATATAATAATCTTCTTAAATTCTAATGCATTAAGTTTTGCAAAAAGTAACGTCCTGAAAATTGGACTTTTAGCACCGCTAAGTGGTGAATATAAAGAGCTTGGTGACTCTCTTCTATACTCTTTACAATTAGCATTAGGTGAAATTGGTGATAAAAATGTTTTTATCATACCAAGAGACTCAGGATCTGGAGATCCAAAAAAACTTTCTAATGCAATCAAAGAAATTAAAGATCAAGGTGCTAATGTTGTAATTGGCCCAATAAATAATGAAGACTTTTCAGAAGTTAAAAAATTTAATGATATGATTTTTATATCACCGTCGAATATGAATCCGGAATTTGAAAGTAATGTTATTAGTATAGGCGTGAGTCTTGAGTCTCAAATGAGATCATTATTAGATTTTATAAAAAAGAAAAAAAAAAATAAAACTGTAATACTTTTGCCAAAAAACCAATATACAGATTTCGTTGAGAAAAAAATTGAAAAACTTAACTTAAACAATTTTAAAATTTTTAAATATAGTTCAGATCCTAAAGTTTTAACTGGAGAAATAGAAATCTTAACAAATTATTCTCAGAGAAAAAGAAATTTGGAATTAAGAAAGAAAATGTTTGAAGATAAGGACGATGAGCAATCAAAACGTCAATTAGAAAGATTAGAACAAAAATATACCATTGGCGATGTGAATTTTGACTCAGTAATTATAATTGATTTTGGAAGTAGTCTGAAAAGCGTACTAACATCTTTAGTATTTACTGATGTGGATCAGCAAAAAGTTTTATTTACTACAGTAAACCAATGGTTTGACGAAAGTATTTTTTACGAGAATACTGTGAAAAGCCTTTACTACCCATCAGTTAATTATAAAGAATTTAAAAAATATAAAGAAAAATATTTCAAAGTTTTTGAGAATTTTCCAAATGAGATGACTATTTTAACTTATGATGCAATAGGATTAATATACTATACTTGGAAAAAGAATGGGAAGATCAGTTCTGTAAACGATTTTTCTTTTAAGGGAAAAATAAAAGGTAAGATAGGAACCTTTAGTTTTGATAATAAATCAATAATTCAAAATCTGGATATTTATAAAGCCGAAAAAAATAAATTTACAAAATTTTAATTTTTTTCTTCAATTTTTGGAAAGCAATATATCTGTGATCAATCAAAATTTTTTTCAATTTAGGCATTTGGCCAAAAGTAACTAAATATTTATCAGGGATAAAAATTGGGTCGTATCCAAAACCTCTTTTACCTATAATTTTTTTTGAGATAGTTCCTTTAATTTTACCAACAACTGAATAGGATTTTTTTTTTTCTGAAATATAAGATAGACTACAAATAAAGACTGCAGATCTATTCTTTTTATTTTTCATTTTTTCTAAAATTCTTTTCATTGCTTTGAAAAAACTTCCATGCCTTTTGGCCAAGCGTGCAGAATAAATCCCTGGATTACCATTCAAAGCTTTTATGCATAAACCAGAATCATCTGAAATAACTGGAAAATTTACATATTTAGAAAAGTATTTAGCTTTTAATTTAGCATTGGCTAAAAAAGTATTTCCAGTTTCTTTAGGGCTTTTTATTTTTAACGAATTAGGAGAAATTTTTTTAATTTTTTTATTTAATAAAAAGCTTATTTCTCTAAATTTTCCAATATTATGTGTCCCAATTAAAATTTTTTTCATTTACATCTAGTAATTTAAATTTTAGATACCATATAGCAAGTATTATGAGCATGGATAATCAAAAAGAAGAAGATAATTTAAATATAAATCAGCCTAAAACTGAAAGTTCTGTGTCAGAAAAAGAAGACGACAGGACGGTAGAGGAAAAACTTAAAGAATCCGAAGATAAGGTTTTGAGAGCTTTAGCTGAGATTGAAAATCAAAGAAGAAGGTTTGAAAAAGAGATAAAAGATGCTTTTGAATTTGGCTCTTTTAATTTTGCAAAAGAAAGTTTATCAATATTAGACAATCTTCATAGAGCCAAAGAAGCTATTAGTAATGATGAAACCCTTAAAATCAACAAAGACTTAGATAAATTCATTGATTACATAGATATATTAAATAAAGATCTTACTTCGATTTTTGAAAAAAATAGAATTATTAAGATTAGCACCGATAAGAAAAAATTTGATCCAAATTTACATCAAGCTATGTCAGAATTGGAAAATGATGATGTTGAGCCTGGAACAATTCTCATGGAAATTCAAGCTGGCTACATGCTTGGCGAAAGACTTTTAAGACCTGCTCTGGTAAGTGTGGCTAAGAAAAAAAACTCAAAAAAAGCAGAAAATAATGAAAAAAATTAGAGAATTAACCTTGTAGAGATGAAAAAAACACCCATATACAAGTTGTAAATTAGAGGAAAAATTATGAGCAAAGTTATAGGTATAGATTTAGGTACTACAAATTCATGTGTAGCCATCATGGATGGTTCACAGGCGAAAGTATTGGAGAATGCAGAAGGTGCAAGAACTACTCCATCAGTAGTAGCCTTTTTAGAAAAAGAAGAAAAATTAGTCGGACAACCTGCAAAAAGACAAGCAGTAACTAACGCAGGTGATACAATTTTTGCTGTTAAAAGACTTATCGGAAGAAAATTTGACGGTCCATCTGTGCAAAAAGATATTTCAAAAGTTCCTTATAAAATTATCAAATCAGATAATGGTGACGCTTGGGTTGAGGGTAAAAGTAAAAAATATTCTCCGTCTCAAATTTCGGCTTTCGTTTTACAAAAAATGAAAGAAACTGCAGAAAAATATTTAGGGCAAGCAGTAACAAAAGCAGTGATAACAGTACCAGCATATTTTAACGACTCACAAAGACAAGCTACTAAAGATGCTGGTAAAATTGCTGGATTAGAAGTTTTAAGAATTATCAATGAACCAACAGCTGCATCTCTTGCATATGGATTAGATAAAAAAGGTGGACAAAAAATTGCTGTTTATGACTTAGGTGGAGGTACGTTTGATATTTCAATATTAGAAATTGGTGACGGTGTTTTTGAAGTTAAATCAACTAATGGTGACACTTTTTTAGGTGGCGAGGACTTTGATGATGCTATCGTTGAGTATCTGGCCTCTGAATTCAAGAAAGATAATGGCATAGACCTAAAATCAGATAAACTCGCTCTTCAAAGACTTAAAGAAGCAGCGGAAAAAGCAAAGATTGAACTTTCCTCAGCTGCACAGACAGAGATTAATCTTCCATTTATCACGGCTGACAAAACTGGTCCTAAACATTTAAATCTTAAGTTTACTAGAGCTAAACTAGAAGCTCTTGTTCAGTCTTTAGTAGATAGAACTTTAGAGCCATGCAAAACTGCATTGAAAGACTCAGGATTTTCTGCCGCTGAAATTAATGAAGTTGTTTTAGTTGGAGGTATGACAAGAATGCCCAAAATTATTGAAACAGTTAAAAACTTTTTTGGAAAAGAACCGAACAAAAGTGTTAACCCCGATGAAGTTGTTGCTATGGGGGCAGCTATTCAAGGAGGAGTTCTTCAAGGGGACGTTAAAGATGTTCTGTTATTAGACGTTACGCCACTTTCACTAGGAATTGAAACTTTAGGTGGTGTTTCAACAAAATTAATTGAAAAAAATACAACCATTCCCACTAAGAAAAGCCAAGTCTTTTCAACTGCCGAAGATAACCAGCCGGCTGTCTCGATCAGAGTCTTA
>MDSZ01266262.1_pt1 | contig 11289 bp, 14 predicted proteins | sample 811201 | NCBI WGS metagenome assembly MDSZ01 (sample SAMN05326647, study PRJNA326480) | marine metagenome | isolation source: seawater | place: Indian Ocean: North | collected 2010 | reverse complement strand
TGGTAGCAGACAAACTACAAACACTGGTCTAACTAGACTAAACTCAGACTTTGAAAGAAGGCTGTATAATCAATACGATGAACCTAGAAATTCGCGTGAAAGAAATATAGAGAGAAACGCTTTCTGGGATTCTGTTCCTACGGTATATAAACAAGCTTATAATGATTCTATTGGTGGTATGATGTATGAGATTGCTACAGGTAGAAAATATTATGATGTAGCAGAAATGCCAAGAGGAGTTTTGTTTGACATAGGAGCTGCATTTCTTTCTATGTTCGCATCTAAAGAAGACGCTGCGTTGATGTTAGGTACTGGAGGTACTGCTAATTTGCTTTTAAGAGGAGCAAAGCTAGGAGGACAACAGATTTTTAAAGGAGCAACGCAAGCCCTTGTGGGAGAGGGAGTAAAAAGAAAAGGTACTGAAGTAGTTATTAGTGATATAGCTAAAAAGAGAGCAGCTGTTATGATGGCAAGAAAACTAAGACTTGGTGGTAAGCCTTTAGGTATTAAAAAAACAAGACAGATTATAGACGACGTTGTTATACATGGTGGTGTAGCAGCTGCTACTTTAGGTGCTTATGATGGATTTTACTATGGAGCAAAAGAAGCAAGAGATGAGTTGCTAAGCTCTGGAGTAGACTTAAGTCCATATAGAGACATTGGATGGTCTGGTGCTTTTAAAGAAGTAATGAAGAATAGTGACCCAAAAGATTTTTTCAGAGGTGGGTTCTTGGGTCTAGCTGGTGGGGTAGGGAGAACAGCTAGGTTTTTATCGCCTCTAGGTTTAGGTTCTGCAAAACCTTTACAACAAAGAACCAAAAGAACATTGATGGGAGAAGCAGCGGTAATAGGTGCTTTAACGCCTTTGGCTTATGAAGGTAGATTGCCGCAGTTTCAAGATTTAATGTTAGCTACAGGAACAGTAGCTGCACTAACAGCCCCTGGTGCTGTCATAAATTCTCTACAAAGAAAAGGTGGTAGGGTTAGAGATGAGCTTTATGAAAGACAAAATAAAGAAGTTGCAGAAAGAGCAGTAAGTGACTTCTTGTTTACTAGAGAGCAAAAAGATTTGTATGAACAAATACAGCAACCATTTGCTAGAACAGACAAACTTCCTAACTATGCTTACCAAGACCAAAATATATTTAAGATAGGTAGAGGTAGCTTTGCCTATACTAATATCTTTGGTAGAAGAATGGAAGTCAAAAGAGGTATAGGAGATGCTACTATTGCACCTGGAGACATTAAAGGTAAAGTAGAAGAAAGAATACAACCAGCTTTAAGAAAAGATAATTTACCATTTTTGGCTGCTAAAGTAGTAGATGTAAAACAAGAGAAAACTGGATTATCATCTATTATAAAAGTAGAAGGACAAGGTCAATTCTATCTAGACGAAAGAAACACAGATTTGTTTTTTAAGTTTCACTCAGAAAACACAGAGCTAATAGGTCAGTTTGAACAAAACATAGATGGTATAAGAAACAGTAAGATAGCTTTAGACAAACATTACGATGAAAATATAAAGTTACTAAGAGAAAAAGCTTTGAAAAGCGAAGACGGTTTTGTCCCTGAAGATTGGAATCAAGCAGTATTAGATACAGTAAAGAAGTATGCTATAGACCCAGAAGTAAAAAAGACAGGTGAGCTTAAAACTGATATACCATTTAAAGAACAAACTACATTTGCAAGATGGGCAGAGTCATTAGCTAAAGGTAAGGAAGTAAAAATATCAGATATGACGTTAGCAGAAAAAGCTGTGATGTCTAAAGCAATGAAAAATAGAATTGTTATAAAAGATTTTTTAGAAAAACACTTTCCTAAATATCAAGAAGATTTAATGTTTCAGCCAGCATTTTTACAAAACAAAAAAAGAAATGCTTTAGCTGGATTTATTACACCATTCTATCAACATATTACTGACCCTTTTTTAAGAAAGGGTTTAAGAATACTACAAAATGTTACAGACTCAACAGAACAAAAAACATCTTTACGACTAGAAACATTTAAAAGAATATTAGAGCCAATAAATTCATTTAAACCAACGCAAAAAACATGGTGGAAAAATTGGTTAGAAGGAACTGGAGAAGACTTTGCTGCAAAAGATTATGAACAGATAGCTAAGTTAAATAGAGACAATCCAGGAAAAGGTTTTGCAATTTTTATGAAACAACTTGATAGAGATATAGAAGTTTCAAAAGGAGTTGTACAAGAAAGATTAGAAATGAAAAGAGAGTTCTTTATAGATATGGACAAACTTACATCATCAGGAACAGAAAAAGATTTTGGTATTTTAAATGTATGGGACGACGCTAAATCAGCAAACCTAGAATTAGCAGAGAAAGTCCCTGGATACTTACCTAGAATGTTTAAAAAAGAAGTTCTTGATATATTGTTTGATAGGTATGCAACCATGGAAAAGAAACTTATGGATTTAAGAGGTTTAGATATTAATGTAGACGGAACATATAATAAAGAAATTATAGATAAAATCGAATCTGAATTAGAAGGACTAATCAGGTCTTTTAATCAAAGTAAAAAGCCAGAAGCGGTAGCATTTAAAAAAGTTTATGACATATTATCTCAAATGCCTTCTTCTGCTGGTATACCAAAAAACTATAATGTTTATAGATTATTATCTCACAATCTTCACACAAACACTTTGAAAGCATACAATCCGTTAGAAAAGGGTAGAAAGATAGCTAACTTAGATTATGGTAATAATAATATCATGGAAGAGATAGCAACAAAAGGAACTCCTCAAGATATATCTGACTTATTTGAAACGAACGTTATCAAATTATATACTGAGTACATTGGTGGTGCTACAAAAAGAATTGAATTATCGAAAGCGTTTACGCCTTCTGGTGCTTACTGGGAACAATTAATGTCAAGAAGTGACCAAACTTTAGAGTTAGATGGTATGAGATTACCAGGTTCTTTAGGTGGACAATATCTACCGTTTGCTAAACAAAGTCAATTTGAAGCTGTAAGAATGATGAAAGAAGTATTTACAGGTGAGTATAATTTTAGACAAGAACTACCTATGACAGAATCATTTCAATCTATTTCTAATTTAGAAATGATGGGTAAGATATCTTTAGGTCAAGCTTTTATTCCTAATATGACACAGAGTTTAATCTCTACTGCCATGGAAGAAGGTTTTGGTTCGTTTAGTAGAGCTTTATATAGAATGGTAACAGATGAACCATTTAAAAGAAGAGCTAGATATGAATCAGGTTCTAGTATTTTAACTGCATTTGATGAGATGTTTGCTTCTGACAGAGCTTTACAAATTGGTGCTGCACAAAAAATGAAAACAGGTACGCCTACTGCACAGTTTGTAGCAGACTGGTTACAAGGACAAGTAAAAGCTAAAGACGCAATTTCTTATGCTACAAAGAAAACTTCTTTTGTATTTAGTAAAGTTAACGAGTTCAATCAGGTTATAGCTGCTGCTACAGCAGAAGAGTCTATCAAAAAGTTTGGTAGAATACTAGCAGGTAAAAGAGATTTTATAACTGATATAGGTGGTAATTGGGCTGCGGATAAAAGAAAAGCGTGGGCTACTGACAAGCTAAGAAGATTAGGATTAAACGGTGATGAGGTTGTAAAAAACTTAGATGCAATAGAAAAAGGTGTTTATGCTACAGATGCACAAAGAGCTTTTAAAAATAAAATGCTATTAGGTATGAAGAGATTTGCTAGAAAGACACAGCTACAAAGAGACTATTTAAGAGACCCAGTATTCTTTAATGACCCTATGTTAAAACCTTTGTTGCTATTTAAAAGATTTGGAATAAGACAGTTCTTATATATGAAAGATGTAATGAAAAATGAATTAAGACACGGTAATGTTTTACCTTTACTAAGACTAGGCGTAGGCGGTTTTGCTGGTGGTCAATTTGTAATGTGGGCAAAAGAAGAGATGAATAAAGCTTTAACTGGTGAGAGAGAATACTATGGAGAAAGCAATAGAATGACACAATGGGAAACTCCTTTGTGGCAAGACTATGCTAATGCATATAGTTCAGTTGGTGCTTTAGGTGTTGTAGGTGATATCATTTCAGACAACAATCCTAAAAATGCAATAAACTTCTTTGTAAAACCAGTTGTAATAGATGACTTTTTTAGAGTGGTAAAAGCTTGGGATGCATTTGCTTCTAGTATGCAAACACATTATCCTGAACAATGGGATGTACCTGTAAGAAAAGGATTAAATACTTTAGCTCCAATAGGTGGACCTGTATTAAGTAGAATAGCTACTAGAGGATTAGAATTATCTGTACCATTTACTGATATAAAATTAACAGGTCAAATCACACCTGATTTACAAACAGAAAATATGGAAAGAGAAAAAGCAGAAGGCAGAAAGAAAACAATATTAAATGATGTTAGAGAAGCGGTTTTGAATAGAAATTCTAGGTTAGCAGAGCGTATGACTGTAGAGTGGAATACTAGTGATATGGTTAAAAAATATCCTTCTTTAGCTATAAAAGGTACTGATTTAGCGTGGAGACATATAGAGAAAAAATTTAATGACAGAATTAAAGCACAACAAGAAGAATATCAATATATACCGTAGAGGAAGTTATGAACGATAAAATGAAACAAATGAGAGATGAGCCAGAAGGTTTAAAAGGTATGAAAAGAGTACTAGAATTCTTTAAACCAGAAGGATTGCAATCTCTTTTATTAAACTTAAGAAAATTTAAACAAAAATCAGAGTTAGCTGGAGCTCAAACTAAAATGAATCTGATGAATTTAGTTGGCGAAGGTGGATTTACACCTGATGCAGAAGGATTTACTGCAGAAGATTTTGAACAGCAATTAACTACACTAGATTCATTAGGTGTAGAAATATCTAAAACAGATTCTCTGTTGAACGCAATAAGAGACAAAGGTAATGTAGAAGTTCAACCTATGGGTAGTATGGTTCCTAATATAGAAGACCAAAGAATAGAAACAGATGATATTACTAAGATGTTTGCTGAAATGATGATTCCAGGTGGAGCAGCAGGAAGGTTGACTAAAGTCGCTACCAAAAAGTTAGCTAAACAAATGTCAGGTAAATTTGGGTTTGGTAAAGAAGGAAGTAAAAAAATATTAGCAAACCTAAGGCAAACAGAAATAGATGAGTATGCTAGAAATTTCTTTGGACAAAGAGACTTTTACAATCTTGTTAGAGCTATGAAAGCAGGTAGAATTAAACCTGGAGACAAAGCTTATGAAAAAGGTCAAAGAGTTTTAAAACTATATGATGATATTTTTGGTAAAGGTACAGACAATATACCTAATCTGACACAACCGTTAATTAAATAATTAAAATGGAACCTCTGGCATACGTGGTGCTGTTGCAGCCTGGACTTCTTGAACTGTATCGTATATCTTACAACTATCTGGAGCAAATCCAACAGACGCTTTCCCAGTAGAACCATATCTATTTTTAGCTACAACAATCTCTAGACCATAACGTCCATGTGTTGCATTCTCAAAGTTTACTGTCCAAGGGTAGTGTGTAAATGCTACTATCTCAGCATCTTGTTCTAGATTACCAGACTCTGCTAGGTCACTAAGTTTTGGTATACGTTCTGTTCTGTATTCTATATTACGATTAAGTTGTGATACAAGGATAACAGACATCTTTTCTGATTTACATAACCATTTATATCTTCTTGATGTATCACCGATTTTAAGTCTTAAGTCTCTCATGTCATTACTTGGATATTCTATAAGACCGATATGGTCGTCAATGACTATATCAGGTTTTATACGTCTTATCTCTCTAAAAGTTCCTTCTAAATTACGAATGTTGTCATACATAAATAGTTTGTCAGTATACTTTTCTTTAATAATTTCTAAACTTTTTTGTATTTTTTCTTTATTAGAGATTGCGTTATGTCTTAACATATCGTATGTAATATTGTTAGACTCCATTGCAATAAACTTTTTCATCATTTCTGTGTTAGGCATTTCTCTATTGAACATAATAACTTTCTTACCTTGCATTACTAAGTTTCTAGCTATGTTTGCAACAGTTGTAGTCTTAGCATTACCAGGACGTCCAGCAAAAATAGTTATCTCACCTTTAGTCATACCTGATATAATATCGTCTAATGGACTTATGCCAGTAGTAACAAGATTACGTTGATTGAATATAGAGTCTTCTGTTTCTCCTAACAAATAATCTAAATCAAACTTCTGCCCAGGTTCTAAGTTAAGCAAAGAGCTTGCAGTGTTTTGAACTTCTTCTAATAAAGAATTTATATCTTTCTTATTGTCAATAGCTTTTGCTGCAATCTTTTGTGATTGAACGACTAGCTTTCTTCTTAGCCAATCTGAGTTCATCTGTCTAGCATAAGAAACTGCATTAGCAGTAGTAGGAACCTTTTCTAACAAACCTGTAATATAATATGCTTCTCCTTTAATCTTAGAACAAACATTTACTGCATCAACAGGTATGTTTTCTTTTCTTAAGTCAGACATAGTCTCCCATATCTGCTTGTTTTTAATATTATAAAATACGTCGCTTTCAGGTATAAAGTCTTTTACTAAGTCATATACATTTTCGTCAATTAATATGCAACCTAATACAGCTTGTTCTGTTTCTATGTTATGTATAGATAGTGATTCTTGTGGTACCATTATTCTTTCTCCTTACACATTTCGTCTATAGGTTTTGGACATTCTCCTTTAACCATAGGTATGTTGTTGTATACTTCAGGGTCTAGAATATTAGCTTCGAATTTACTACCAGTCATTTCTATTGCCCAAGCGCGTTTACACTTAGGACATCTAGTAGGAATCCTAGTTGTTGATATGTCTTTGTATTGTACAAACTTTCTGTTGTTTTCATAATGAGGATTATTCTTGTTCCTAATATACTTATCTACAACTTGTTTGTCAAACCATTCTTCATCTTCTTTAAAATAATGCCATAAGGACATAAACGTAGCTTTTTCCTGCTCGTACTCGTCCTTAGACTTTTGGTCATAATATATTCGCATTTATACTCCCTATAAATTTAATTTAATTGATATGTTAATTGTATAAGCTCTAACAAATCTTTGTACCTAATAGTTGCATATATCTCACCTCTATCTTGTTTGATAAGTGTGATGTCACAACTTTCAGGTGGTAAAAGATATTGAGCTATGTTTTTTCTTACCTTGCACTGAACCTTCATCTCTCTTTCTTGGTTCTCACTTAGCAAGTAATTTACTAATACGTCTACCTCTGGGTCATGACCTAAACTTCTTCCGTCACTGCCCCAAGCTCTTTTAGCTTTGAATCCCATACTCTCAGCTATATCGACGCATTCTTTCTCAAACCTATTACCTTTGGCTTTAGACTTACTTGGCATAATGTCCTCACTTTAAATTCTTTAATTTTCCTATGTCCCAATGTTTTGCTAGTTTCATTAGGCTATCTCTGAATTTAATATTTTTTCTTTGCCATTGTCCAGATGTATATACAGAGTGTACATCACACTCAGACAGTACAACGTCATCGTCTGGATGAAAGTTATGAGTTACATAATATGCAATAGCAAGTTTACCTGCTGCTGTCCAATTGTCTACTAGTCTTTGTAATACTAGCTTTTGTCCAACAGTTAAGTCTTTACCTTCTACTTTACATTCACCAATAAGTAAAAACTTATTGTCTACTTCAAAGACAAAGTCAATATCTGTAGGAGATATCACTCCATCTTGCAAACCATTGAAAACAATGGGTTGATTGAACCTTTTTCTATATTTTATTAGGTCTTCCAAAATTTTTCCTTTCGAGAATGCCCCTAGAAGCTCGTAAAATTATTTTTTCGATATAACTATCGTCTAAATATAGATAGTTTATTCTAGATATGTTCTCGTGCATAATTGTTAATTTTTGTCTTTATTTATCAATAAATACCTGTAAAACAGTATTTCTTCGTATTTTTTAATAAAATAACCTTCATCTCTTAGTTTATAACATATATCTAAAAGTTGGCTTGGTAATAATTTGTATTTTATCATAGCTTCTAATTCAGATATCGAGCCTCTGTTGATTAACGTCTCTCTTATCTGGTCTATCCCTCTCATCCAATATCTCCTTATATCTCATGCGAAGTAAGTGAACGAGAAGTTTTTCTTCTCGCTCACCTATATCGTCTATCTCCTTGTCACCAAAGTGCCACCTCTTCAGTATGACAACCTCTCTTTGTCCTTTATCATAACCCATAAGGTCTTCAAAAGATTTCATTATCTTGTTCCAAGTTGATATTTTCATTAGTCACACGTTTCACAATATGACGGACCCATAGCTACAGAAGCATTTTTTAGAACGTCTTCATCAGTTATGTTAGCCGCTCTTTCTTCTTGAGAAAACTGAGACTGAAAATCATTTTTAATTTTATGTCTCAATGCAGCTAAAGCCGCGTCTTCTCCTTCAGTTCTATGTTTCTCTAACATTTCTATTAGGTCCATACATTCTTGTTTGTTTAGTCTTAAGTTAAACATTAAAACGGCAACTCCTCGTCTTTCAACGGTGCGACCCTGTCTTTTGATTTAAAGACATTTACAGCTAAAGGTGTAACTCTCTCTTCACCTTCACTATTAGTCCACTTGTCGTGAACGACTTTGATGGTTACAGGATTGCCTGAAATGTCAGACTCCATAAGATATGGTAATTGATACCTGCCTTGTTCGTCTTTTTCCATTTCATATCCACAAGCTTCTGCAAAAATCATATATCCTTTATTATTACCTTGATTGTCTTCAAGTTTTGGATGTTTCTTTTTGTCAGGAGTCTTGAATCTGAAGTAACCTTTAGACTTTACTTCTCTACCTTTAAAAGTAGGATGACTTGCGTCGTCAATAGTATATATAGCTTCAAAGATGTCGCTAATATATTTGCCTTTTACAATGATATCTTTCTTTGTATTTAGCTTGACTACGTTTGCTTCAAAGGTTCCTTCGGGTATTGTTTCGTATTTACTTCCTGATGTATCTTCTGTAGGATTGTAGAATGCTACATTAGAATCTAAGTCAGAAAGCATATCTTTCACATTACTCATTACTATCGCCTTTCAATTTAGACATTACTCTATGGTAATTGTCTTTGTTTATCTTACCAGACTCTAAGGCTTCTCCTACTCGTTTTGCATTTGCATCACTAAGAGTTGCCATAAATTCTGTCAACTCATTGTATTGAAGTTCACTTAGTGTCTTGTCTACATATTGCTTGCGGTATACATCATCAGCTACATTACATAGTCTGTTGACTGCAACTTTGAATGCGTCTGAGTTTGCAGCTTTTAGGTCATTACCTAAGTCTACATAACCACTACCACTTCTAGCTACAGCTATCCTATGTGCAGCAACTGAGTCAAAACTACGTGGCACACCTTCGTCCATAATCTTAAGACGTCCATGTACTACAATAGCTTTATCACCTAATGTCTCATATTTCACTACTTCCCAAGACCAAACAGGATAATGTTGATTTAGTCGCCAACGCATATATCCTTCATCTACATAGTCAAAACCATTTTTGCTTTTAACTACGTCGCTTGGAGTAGGTTCTTCTGAAACCATTTGATGTTTAGATATTAACATATCGTGATGCATTGGTGATTCCTCCAATGCTTCTAAGTCAGACTGATACATATCTAATTCACTCATTTTACCCATTTATACTCCCATTGTTGTAAGGACATAAGTGTCGTACGTCGCAATAAGCTTCACACTTCTTACCGTCCCAGGTTTGTTCTTTACTACATTGTTGAGGCAAGTTTCCAGTCTCTAGAGCTTTTAGTAAATCGTCTCTAGCTTGTAAAAACTTAAACTCTAATACTTCATCGTCATACTTTGGCACTTCTATTAGATAGATATGTCTGTCTAGCCCTCTATCTCTAGATACAGCTAGTCCACCATCTCTCAAAGTAACTTGAATATACATATGTTCTACGTCATATCCAGCTTTCTCTAAAAGATATCTATACCAATTTACTTGCCAACCCCAGTCTCCGAAGTCTGCTAAACCTTCATCTCTGTACCATTCTTTTACTTGTTTTGGAGTACCTTTTTTACCCCACTTGCCAGAGACTTTATATAGTGCACCAGACGGGTCTGGTACTAGTCTGTATGTCATCCCTAATAGTTGAGCACACTTGTAAGAGCCAGTGTTTTTATAATCTAGCAACGTCTTAGTCTCCTTATCATATAAGTCGGCTATACCAGTTATATCAAACTCTTCTAGCTTTTCTTCTAACATATGTCTATCGTCTTCGTGTTGCTCGAGTTTAGCGTGGTGCATTGTTCCTGCTAAAGAAAACGCTCTATCTTGTGGATTCACATAATATTCTTTCGTTCTCTTTAAATAGGACTCACATGTACCGACAAGCAACTCCGTAGTAGACGGCTTTCTATTAGGGTCTCTTTCTTTCGACATCTCAATTAAAGTAGGTAATGACATACCCATTTTAACAATATCGACATTGCCCTTCCTTACGTCTTCAAACGTTACTTTATCTCCATTTGGGTAGAGAAAACCAATTGCGGGCATTCTTTGTCTCCTTGTTGTTGACATAATCTGTCATCAGACTATGTAGTTTGTCTTTAATTGATACACCTTCTTTCAATGTCTTAGACTTAAACTTTATCCAAAGTTGTTTATCTACGACAAAAGATGTTTGGTATCTGTTTTTCATAAGTGTAATATAGTTATAAAGTTTTACTATGGTCAACATAAACTTTATTTAAGATATTTTGTATTCAGCTGGTATTGGTTGTAAACCCAATGCTTCTAAACCTAAAACTGATTCAGGTGATATATCAGTGCATTCTTTTGACAATATCTCGTAAGCCTTCATATAAAGTTTAGAACTATGTTTATATTTTTCTACTTCTTCTTCTAGACCTTCCATATGTCTTAGTAGTTCATCTAATTCTGCGTCTACTCTTTTAAACTGGTCGTAACTTCTGCTCATGATTCTCTCCTGTATTGTTGTTAACTACTTCACTTACCCAACCTGCACCTGGTCGATATATAGTTTCTATTCTATAACCTATTTCGTCTAGTTCTGCAGTCAGTTCAAGTATTATTTTATTAATTTGTATAGCTCTTTCAGACCTATCTTTGTTTATTTGTCTTTGTATTTCTTTGTCCATTTGCCCTCCCTAAGCACGTAGTATCCTAGACTATTGTTAACTCTTTCTAAGTCTTGGATTAGTCTGTTTATCTTTTCATTGAATATAATATTATTTGTATTCAAATGACTTTCGTGTTTTATAGACCACGTTTTGTCTATTA
>MDSZ01241094.1_pt1 | contig 11289 bp, 12 predicted proteins | sample 811201 | NCBI WGS metagenome assembly MDSZ01 (sample SAMN05326647, study PRJNA326480) | marine metagenome | isolation source: seawater | place: Indian Ocean: North | collected 2010 | reverse complement strand
TATACATGCTATTTCCACAATTTTATGACCTTCTTTGAAAGATAGGCCTGTAGTTTCTGTGTCTAAGAAGATTTCGTTCATAATTTTTTTAGTATAAAGTTTAATTTATCTTTTAGTATCTTTTTATTCTTGTCATTAACAACTATGTAGTGACAGTGTTTTATCTTTTTGCTATCGCTTAATTGTTTATTATTTAATATTTGAAATAGACGTTTAGTGCCACCCTTTTTCTCAAACCTTTTTAATCTGATTTTTTTGCTAGATTTAATAAAAATAATTGAGTCAAAATTTTTCATAAGCTTACTCTCTATCAGTAGGGGTATTTCAAAAAAACAATACGATTTAGATTTGTTTTTTTCTATAAACATTCGCATTTCTTTCCTTACTAAAGGATGAATTATTTTTTCTAAATTTTTAATAATTGATTGATTTTTAAAAATCTTCTTCTTAAGTTCATATCTAATATTGGAGTTATTCTTTAATTTAAATTTTCTAATTAGAAGACTTTTAAAATTCTTTTTTGAGTACAATCTATTTACGACTAAGTCAGCACTAAATAATGGACCTTTCTTTGCTGATAAAATTTTACTAGCTGTTGTTTTTCCTGATGCTAAGGATCCAGTTATGCCAATTCTTTTCATTTTAGTTTCGATAGTAAAAGTTCAATTAGTTTCTGATCAATTTCTGGGTTTATTTTATTCCACAAATAAAATGCCTTCTGTCCTTGATGGATAAACATATCAAGACCATTGAAAACTTTAATCTCTTTATTTTTCAGAAACCTCAGGGTTTTAGTTTCTAAAGGATTATAAATTGTATCAATATAAATTAATTTTTCTTTGGTTTTATCGAAATTAAAATTAAAATCTTCTCCGTTCTTCAAACCTAAACTGGTAGCATTGATAATGATATCATATTTACAAATTTCATTTTTTAATTCAGCCCATTCTATAATTTCCAAACTTTTAAATTTTTGCTTTAAAAATATACATTTCTCTATAGTTCTGTTGGTTATTGAAATATTTTTTACACCAGATTTCTGTAAAGATAATACTACCGAGGGGGAAACTCCTCCTGCTCCAATTACTAATGCTTTCTTTTTAGAAGCATCGTCTACCTCCTTTAAATAAGCGGCCTGTAAGCCAAACACATCTGTATTTTCTCCAACCACTGTCCCTTTGTTGTCAAGATACAATGTATTAACTGAGCTTGTAGCTTTAGCATCATTTACAAGTAAGTCTAGATAAGGAACTATTTTTTGCTTGTATGGTAGAGTAATATTTATGCCGCTTAGACTCTCGTCTTTTATACTTTGAACAATACTAGAAAGATCATCATTTTTAATTTCCAAAATAGAATATTCTGCATCAAGTCCGTACTTATTGAACCAATAATTATGAAGTGTTGGTGATAAAGAATGTTTTATTGGATTGCCAATAATTCCAAATTTTTTTGTCATTTTTTATATTGTCTAATATAATTGATAATGTCTTTCACTGGCAAACCCATAATTGAATTATGATCGCCCTTAATATAATCAAATAGCTGCAAACCTTCTGCTTCGACCTGATAAACTCCATACGAAAGGAGCGTTTCTGTTTTAATTTTATCAAGATATTTAGCTAGTTGATCGTCAGAGAAATTCTTCATCTTTAGTTCGGATGAGTCAGAATGATTCCAAATCATTGACCCATTTTTGGAGATACAAACAGAGCTGATTAAATAATGTTTAGAATTATTAAGTTTTTTTAAAATATCTAGGGCTTCTTTTCTCGACCTTGGTTTATTAATTAATTGATTGTTTAATGAAATAACACTATCAGCCCCTAAAACAAGCCTATCTGGATTTTTATTACTTACTTTAATTGATTTAATTTCTGCAAGATTCTTAGAAATTAATAATGGGTCGGCCCCTTCGGCCAAAAGTGATATCTTTATTTCGTCTTCATCAACATTAGAAACTATTACTTCTGACTCAATATTGTTTTCATCTAGAATTTTCTTTCTTACTCCGCTTTTTGAAGCCAAAATTATTTTCATTTATTTTTTTTAATTTCAATTATTTTTAAAATTGAAGCAGCAGTCTCCTCTACTGACTTTCTTGTTACGTCTATCACAGGCCAATTATTTTTTTTAAATAGGTTTCTAGAGTCATTTATCTCATTTTTTATATGCTCTAGATCTGTATACCCTCTAAGGTTTTTTTCATTCATAATTGCAACTCTGTTTCTTCTGATGTCTGCCAATCTCTCTGGATCTGCTATTAAACCTACAATGCATGCACTTTTATTATATGATAAACCCTCAGGTATTTTTTGATCTAAAACGAGCGGGATGTTGATAGTTTTATAACCTCTATTAGCAAGATAGATTGCTGTTGGTGTTTTGCTTGTTCTGCTTACTCCGAGCAAGATTACGTCTGCATTTTCTATATCGTCAACCTTTTTTCCATCATCGTGAGACATTGTAAATTGTATAGCCTCAATTCTTTTATAATAATCATCATCTAAAACATGTTGGGCGCTTGGTTTATGAATTGCTTTTTGATTCAAAAGTTTTGAAAAACTTAAAATTAAATTTCCTAAAATACCAAAACAAGGTACGTTACTCTTCTCACTTTGGTTTGCAATGTATTTAGCAAGTTTGGTTTCAACTATAGTATACAATATAAGTGAATTTTCCGATTTAATACACTCATTGATAATTTTATCTATCTGGAGCTCTGTTCTTACAAAAGCAAACTCTCTTTTTTCATACTCAAAATTAGCAAACTGAGATTTTAAAGATAAAAATATCCTATCTAAGGTTTCACCAGTAGAGTCAGACACAAGATATACATTGTATTTTTCGTTCATAACCTTGTTAATAAATAAATGATAATTAATACTTTTCCACCCCTTTCGAAACTAATCGATAAAAAACTAACATTAATTAACATTATTTGAACATTTTATTAGATGTTAATAATATTGTTTTACTATTGTTTATAAAGTTTATAAATGCTGCGAATAAAGGGTTTTTAATAATACTTATAAATAATTATATGTATAAAATATGTATAAGAAGTTATTTGCTAACTCAACATAGCCTAATTCATAAACTATACTTAAAAAACTATTTATTATTATGAGTAATTTGAAAAAGATCTTAACAAATAGAAATTCTTGTAAATCAATATGGTTTATGCGACAAGCAGGAAGATATTTGCCTGAATTCAGAAAAATTAGACAAAAAAATCAAGACTTTATTAATTTGTGTTTGAATAGTAATTTAAGTTCTAAAATTACTTTACAACCTATTGAAAGATTTGATTTAGACTCAGCTATAATTTTTTCTGATATCTTATTAGTTCCATATGCCTTAGGTCAAAAAGTAACTTTCATAAAAGAACATGGACCAGAATTGAATAGATTTAATTTAAAATTATTTTTAGATGTAAGTGAAAAAGATTTCACTCAAAGTTTAAAACCTGTTTATAATAGCATCGAAATAACAAGAAGAAAGCTAGATAAAAAAAAGTCTTTAATTTCCTTTGTTGGAGCTCCATGGACACTCTTGATTTATATGATGGGCTTAAAAAAAAATAAATCTGAATTAAACTATTTGAAATTAAACAACCAAAGTAAAACAATTACACAAGCATTAGATAAGCTTATAAAATTTTTATGTTTACATATTAAAAGTCAAATTGATTCCGGAGCGGACGTTGTCCAAATTTTTGATTCTTGGGCTGGGCTCATACCAGAAGAAAAGATTAAAGACTATTGTTATATTCCTAATTTAAAAATTGTTGAATTTTGCAAAAAAGAAAAAATTCCTAATATTTGTTTTCCAAAAGGTATCAAAGAAAAATATGAAGATTTTAATAATTTTGTAAAACCTGACGGGCTAAATTTAGACTATGAAGTAGACCCGTTATGGGCAAAAAAAAGATTACAAAATGTTGTATTACAAGGTGGCCTTGATCCGAAGTATCTATTGAAATCTGAGGAGGCAATGATAAAGGGAGCGACGAAATACATTCAAGCTTTCAAAGATATTCCTTATGTTTTTAATTTAGGACATGGTTTACTTCCTGAAACAGATCCTGATAGAGTTAATAAATTAATAAGATTTTATAGGAACTTTTAATGGATAAAAATCACCCGGTTGTCAATTTTGGAAAAACAGGAGTGTTATTAATAAATCTTGGCACCCCAGACTCTACTAGTTGGTGGGACATAAGAAAATACTTGAAAGAATTTTTATCTGACAGGCGAGTTATCGAGATAAACCCAATAATATGGCAAGTGATCTTAAATCTTTTTATTTTAACTATCAGACCATCAAAAACAGCCCATGCATATAAAAAAATCTGGAGAACAGAAAGTAATGAATCACCATTATTATATTTTACACGAAGTCAGTCCCACAAATTAAAAGAAAAAATTGGTAGTGAAAATATTATAGTAGATTTTGCAATGAGATATGGAAATCCAAGCATAAGATCTAAGCTCGGTAAACTTAAAGATGAGGGTTGTGAGAATATAATTGTGCTCCCACTGTATCCACAATATGCAGCAGCAACCACCGCTACTGTTTGTGATGAAGTGTACAGATCATTAATGAGAATGAGATGGCAACCTAGTTTGCAAATTATTCCTCATTATGAAAGTGAACCTATGTACATTACTGCATTAGTAAAAAGTATTGAAAAAAAAATCAAAGAGATTAGTTGGAAGCCCGACTTAATTATTTCTTCTTATCATGGAATACCAAAATCATATTTCGAAAAAGGAGATCCATATCACTGCTATTGTCACAAAACAACGAGATTAATGAAAGAAAAATTTACAGAAGTTGACATTCAAACAACTTTTCAATCTAGATTTGGCCCTCAAGAATGGTTAACTCCATATACTGACAAAATGTTAGAGAGCCTTCCTGAAAAAGGAGTGAAGAACTTGTTAATTATTTGTCCAGGATTTGCTTCAGACTGCGTAGAAACTTTGGAAGAAATTAATATTCAAGGAAAAGAGTCTTTCAAAGAGAAAGGAGGAGAGAATTTTGATCTTATACCTTGTTTAAACGACAGTAATGATCATATTGAACTTTTTAAAAAACTTGTAAACAAATATTTATAAATGAACTTTTATTTGCTTTTTAAGTCACTACATTTAATTGCTGTTATTTCATGGATGGCAGGTTTGTTATATCTACCAAGGATCTTTGTATATCACTCTGAAGCTAGTCATGAGTCTCAAAAAACTGTATTTAAAATTATGGAAAGAAAACTTTATAATTACATAATGATGCCAGCTATGCTCCTTTCCTGGTTATTTGGTATTTTATTAATTCATAGTCTTGGTATTTCAATCATGAAAGAACTTTGGATGCAGATAAAAACTGCAGCTGTAATATTTTTAACTTACTATCATTTTACGTTAGGAAAATATCTTAGAGATTTTTCAGCTGATAATAATAAAAGGACGTCAAAATTTTTTAGAATTTACAACGAAATACCTACAATAATACTAATAGCTGTTATATTTGTAGTAGTATTTAAGCCAATATAATTAAGGGTTGAATTTTTTAAAAAAAGGCCTATATTTTAATTACATTCCTTAAAACACCAAAATTTCATGAACTTACAAGAATTAAAACAAAAAAATCCCGCAGAACTTATTAGTGAGGCCGAAAAGTTAGGTATTGAAAATCCTAGTACATTAAGAAAACAAGAAATACTATTTGCTATTTTAAAAAAATTAGCTGAAAAAAATGAACAAATTACAGCTACTGGAGTACTTGAGGTTTTACAAGATGGATTTGGTTTTTTAAGAGCTATAGAGTCCAACTATCTACCAGGGCCAGACGATATTTATGTTAGTCCGAGCCAGATAAGAAGATTTGGATTACGTACTGGAGATTCAGTTGAAGGCGAAATAAGAGGGCCAAAAGATGCTGAAAGATATTTTGCGCTTTTAAAGGTGAATAAAATTAATTTTGACGAACCAGACAAAGGAAAAAATAAAATTGCTTTTGATAACCTCACGCCTTTATATCCAAATGAAAGAATCAAATTAGAGGTTGAAACTACTAAAGTAGAGAAAAAACCTGACAATACTGCTAGATTAATTGACTTGGTAAGTCCAATAGGAAAAGGACAAAGGTCTTTAATAGTTTCACCACCAAGAGCTGGAAAAACTATAATACTTCAAAATATCGCACAATCTATCACAGCAAACCATCCCGAATGTTATTTGATGGTTTTATTAATTGATGAGAGGCCAGAGGAAGTTACCGATATGCAAAGATCTGTAAAAGGTGAGGTTGTTGCTTCAACGTTCGATGAACCAGCTTCACGTCACGTAGCAGTTGCGGAAATGGTTATAGAAAAGGCAAAGAGATTAGTCGAGCATAAAAAAGACGTAGTAATATTATTAGATTCAATCACTAGGTTGGGAAGAGCTTATAACGCTGTTATACCAAGCTCAGGAAAAGTTTTGACTGGTGGAGTAGATGCTAACGCTCTTCAAAGACCTAAAAGATTTTTTGGAGCTGCTAGAAATGTCGAGGAAGGCGGATCTTTAACAATTATATCTACAGCTCTAATTGATACTGGAAGTAGAATGGATGAGGTTATATTTGAGGAGTTCAAAGGCACAGGTAATTCAGAATTAATTTTAGACAGAAAAGTAGCTGACAAAAGAATCTATCCAGCTTTAGACATCACAAGATCTGGAACAAGAAGGGAAGAATTGTTATTTGCTAAAGACGAACTTTCAAAAATGAATGTATTAAGAAGAATTATTAGCCCAATGGGCACAATGGATGGCATTGAATTCTTAATATCAAAATTAAAAAATACAAAAAACAACTCAGATTTTTTTGACTCCATGAACAAGTCTGCTAATTAGATTTTTATTGGATTGTTTGATTGTTAAAATTTACATTATGCAAGTAAAAACTAATAATATTTTCTAAAGTATCAATCTTATCTTTGATAGTTAAGGCCTCCAAAAGTTTTTGTTTTTCTTCATTTGTTACGGGTGAGATCATAGATAAAGTATTTACTTTCTGTATTTCATTTAATTTTTCGAATTCTCTCCAATTTAATAATAATCCATTCTTTTTAAAAAAAATTTTTGCTTTAACCATCAGTTCTTCTGTGTTTTCACCCTCTGGTAAACTGTTAAAATCTAATTCGAAATTTTTATAATCAACTTTAAATTCACGATACAATTTATTGTTTTGGACTTCCTCTAATATTTTGAAACGTGTGATGCCAGTAAGATTAACTAAAATTCTACCATCTTTACTTTTTTGAAAGTCGCTAATTTTACCCAAACATCCAACATTATAAACTTTATTGCCGTTTTTTTGTGACTGCACCATACCCATTAGCTTATTTTTTTCATATGAATCATTTACTAAATCTAAGTATCTTTGTTCAAAGATATTGAGTGGAAGATTTGTTTTCGGAAAATATATTACACCACTCAAAGGAAACACAGGAATTATGTTAGGCAGTTCTTTCATCAGAATACTATATTAAAATTTTGACAACATAGGTAGTGACATTTTATTTGGGTTGACCACTCTAGAGGCCTTATAATATACTTAATTTATGTTTGCGGGCATAGCTCAGTGGTAGAGCGTCTCGTTGCCAACGAGAAGGTCGAGGGTTCAAGTCCCTTTGCCCGCTCCATTATAAGATTATAATATGAGCGATCTAGCAAAAAAAAAGTGTGTTCCTTGCGAGGGAGATATTCCTGCTTTTGATAAGAGTGAAATACACAAATATTTAAAAAAGGTTGATGGTTGGGATGTTAAAAATAACGAAAATGAAAACTTTTATTTAATAAAGAAGTTTATCTTCAAAAACTTCAAAGATAGTCAAAATTTTGTTAACAAAGTAGGCGATTTAGCTGAAGCAGAAAATCACCATCCGGATATATCGTTTGGATGGGGTTATTGTGAAATTAAAATATTTACTCACGCAATACAAGGACTCGCAGAAAGTGATTTCATTTTAGCATCCAAAATTGATAAGATTTAATTAATGGTTGAAATGTCTGATACCAGTAAAAAGCATTTTAATTCTTGCCTTATTTGCAGCATTTATAACTTCTTGATCTCTAATTGACCCTCCAGGCTGGACTATAATTTTTACACCAGCATCAATAAGTACTTTTGCTCCATCTGCAAAAGGAAAAAATGCATCAGATGCGGCTATTGAATTTTTGATTTTATCTGGTTTAAAACGTTTTGCTTTTTGAATCGCAAGTTTACAACTATCTAATCTACTTGACTGTCCTGCACCAATGCCAATAGTTGAAAAATTATTACAAATTATAATTGCATTAGATTTTACATATTTGCAGATATTATAAGCAAATTTTATCTCATTAATCTCTTTTTTAGTTGGTTTTAATCTAGTAACACACCTTAATTTTTTATTATCAAAAATTATTTTATCTTTTGACTGGACTAGAAAAGATCTACCAAACGATTTAATAGAGGATAAATCTTTAGGTTTATAGCCTTTTATGTCTATTAATCTAAGATTCTTTCTTTTTTTTAGAATATTTAAGGCTTCTTTATCAAAACCTTTAGCCAATATAACCTCGAGGAATTTCTTCTGAATCTCCATTGCTATATCTTTATCAATTTTAAAATTGCATGCTATAACACCACCGAATGCACTTATAGGGTCACAAGCAAATGCATTCTTTAAAGAGACAAGAGCATTTTTATTTTCTGAAACACCGCAAGGATTTGCATGCTTGATAATAACTGTACCAGCTTTCCCCTTTATTGATTGTAAGATTTCTAAAGATGCATATAAATCATTATAATTATTATAACTTAATTCCCTGCCACCTAATTGATTAAATTCTAGATTTTTATCATTGTAATCATTTATATAAATTGAGCTTTTTTGATGTGGGTTTTCTCCATATCGAAGTTCCTTGAATTTTCTTCCAAAAATCGTTTTTCTTTCAGGAAATTCTATACCTAACTTTTTGTTGAACCAATTAGCTATCATAGCATCATAGTAAGCTGTTAAGCCAAAAGCTTTAGCTGACATAAATTCTCTAAATTTAAGGCTTGTTGATCCCTTAGACTTATCTAACTCTCTAATAAGACTTGGATAATCCTTTTTGTTAGTGATGATCGTAACATTTTTAAAATTTTTAGCTGCAGCGCGAACCATTGTAGGACCACCAATATCAATATTTTCAATTATATTCTTTGAGTTTTTTGAGCTTCTTACAAAATTTTGAAAAGGATAAAAGTTAACTATTATCAAGTCTATTGATGGAAAATTTTTTTTTGACATTTCATTTTTATGACTTTTATTTTGTCTGTCATTTAAAATCCCAGCATGAATCTTAGGATGAAGTGTCTTCACTCTTCCGTCTAACATTTCTCCAAAACCAGTGAATTTAGATAACTCAGTGCATTTATAGCCAAGTTTTTTTATAGATCTGAATGTCCCTCCAGAGCTGATAATTTGAATTTTATATTTTTGTAATATTTTCAACAAAGATGTTAAATTTTCTTTATCTGATAGTGATACTAAAGCTTTTTTTATCTTAACTTTCATTCCTAAATTTTTTTCTTTATTTCCCAATTAAAAGATTTACTCTTATTAACTAAATTACCAGCAATAGTTATACAAGTGTTATCTAAAATTTTTTTACCACCCAAATAAATACTTTTTTCGATTTCTAAATTTTCGTTGTCCATAGTGAAAATTAAAGATTTATTCTTTGAAATCTGTATTAATACACTATTTCCACTCATAGTTTTGACTGCTGAAAGTTCAGGATTTAAATGAAATCTAAATACATATCTAATTGGAATACCGTCACTTTTTTTTGTAATATGATCAAAACCTTTTAGTTTATTATCTTCTTTATTTAAATAAATTTCTCTTCTATGGTTACAACCGAAATTCTTTTCGTACCCTTTGTGTGATGCAGAGCAACCAATTTGGGTATTATCATTTTTATAATTTACATCAATCATTTTAAAAGTATCTTTGATTGAATTACCAAAAACTCTATTTACTAATTTATTTCTTTCAAATTTAGTTACAGAAGTATCGTTGATTGTTAAAGTGGATTGACTTGCTGTAAATCTACTTATTAATTCAGCTTTATTCGATATATTGTTTCCAAAACCACAATTTGTAATTATCTTTGTTCCATCCATAAAATATTCGAAAGATAAGGGCCCGGATTGATAATTCTTCGAATAATTTTTATCAGGAGGGTTACCAATATCAAAAAAAAGAGATTGATTCTTTGCTTTTGCAAAATAAATTCCACCAATTGTATTATTTATATTTTTTTTTAAAGATAAACTTTGAAAATATTTTTCAAAATTTTTAAGGTAAAGTTCAGATCCTCCATTAAATAATGGAACAGTATCTTCTGGAGTTCTAATAGATTTAATGCAGGAAAGACTTTTTCTTAAAATATCCTCAAGAAAATCAGGAACGTAACTTTGGGCATCTTTAATACTTTCGCTGCAAAGAATTAGATATCTAGTAACATGTACGAGATCATTTGGGTTCCTTGTTAAAGGAAAGCCATCTTTATCAAAAAAAGATTTTGAAAATTTCTCTAATTCCCTTATTCCTATACTTGAATTCTCCTCATATTCTTTAAATACAAGTCCAGATAAAATCAACGCAGAAAGAATCTCAATTTTTTTAAGATGATCTTTCTCAAATTTAATATTTCTTTTTAAATGGTTACACTGATTAACAATATTTTTAAAAAAGTTTTTCTTAAAATCAAAAGAACCATTATTTATAATCATATCAATATTTAAAATCCAGCTTATTAATCTTGAACTAAGAGTAGAACTTTCCCAAACTTCCTTTTTAAATTTTGAGTATTTAATCATCCATAAGTAAATTATCTTTTGAATGTTTTTTCCATCTACTTTTCTATCAATAAGATTTAACCACAAAAAATTATGATGCTTTTTGATATTATCTTTTTTATCTTCTATCCAAAAATCATTGGAGTTTATTTCATCAATTTTAAATAATTTTTTTTTATAAGGAGAAATAATTGATAAAAGAAATGGATTTGGATTAAAATGAACTTGAGTAGGTATTTTCGATTGAAGTAATCTATTATAGTAATTTGTTGTAAAATAAATTTTTTTAACAAACTTTAAAATAGTTATCTGAAGAGCAATAAAATAAAAATAGGCACCTTTTAAGCCGAACATCTATTAATTTTTTCTTAGAATTTCTATATTTTTTTTTAAATCGCCTTTATTTTCTTT
>MDSZ01172608.1_pt1 | contig 11289 bp, 6 predicted proteins | sample 811201 | NCBI WGS metagenome assembly MDSZ01 (sample SAMN05326647, study PRJNA326480) | marine metagenome | isolation source: seawater | place: Indian Ocean: North | collected 2010 | reverse complement strand
GTTCAAGTCCGGCCCCGGGCACCATACTAATCACGAATAAATAGAATAAGCAGAGATTGCCCCACCGAAAATCCGTTGCTGATTTCGTAGCTGATGCTTACGGATGATAGTGGCCTGTCGGCCCGACTTGCTGCATGTGCGCGCTAATTAGACTTTTTATTCATGGGTGGCAATGTGTCGCCATTAAAGTCGACAAATTCATCATTGTGGTAGGGGTTAACCACCGGGCCAGTGATTTCCTCTGGTTTTAGCCCCAGGATAAAGCCCAGTTTCTTTTTATTAACCCTTAGTGGGTAAAAGATGATCTCTTCACTCAGTGCGGTTGAGTAGGCTCGCGCCCATTCTTTACGCCTCACCAACGAGGAGTAAACTTCCTTGGCATGACCGGTCAATATGCGCGAAGCCATTACTGCTAGCTCTATTCGATCTTTTGCTTCCTGCGGTACCTCTACATCCAGCTTTCTAAAAGCATTCTGAACTTGGCGGGGCACATTTACTTGTCCCTGGATCATAGCCATCTGCACGTAAAGATTTACTGCCCACACGAAGCTATCCGGGTCCCGTATTTTGCGATTCACTGGGATTTGAAGGCGGCTACCATCGCGTAAACTTATGTTTGCAGCCCATTGATTTTTGCGCAGCCTCGTCAGGGCAGCATCAATATCGCTGCTGCGACGAACCTCAAGACCATTAACAGCAGTGATAACTTGATCCGCACTAAGCAAATTGGTTTTAGATGAGACAACCCGGCAGCCGCGCCCTGGTGACAACACGGCTTCGCAAGATACATTCAGTAGCGCTACTGAATCGTCAACGAGCTCTCGATAGGCGCGGAGCAATAATCGCGCTGCCTCGATGCTGGTGAAATGTTCCTCGGTCCAGGCCGGGTACGTAGCCGGATAAGTATTTATTTCCTGGAAAACAAGTTTTAGTTGGCCCGCGTTTTCTATCGTTGCAGCTTCCAGAGCGTCGAGGCCTTCCTCCCTAAAGCCGGCTGCAAACATGTCTAAGGCTTCTCGCAGGTTAGGGGCCATGGCAGAAGCGCTTCGGGGCTTGTTACTTCTATTTGGGTAAAGAGGGGCTGCACGACCAAAGCTGAAGCGGGGGATTGGTTCATCACCTACATAGGCATCAACTGCGAGTAAGCCGACTGAGCCATCGTCGGTCGTAAACTTCCAGTTGCCCAGGCGCAGCATATCCCGTGGTATCTGTCGCTCCTCGCTCCATGGTGCAACATCAAATTCCAGCCAGCCAAATACATCGATAGGTAAATATGCCTTGCTTCCAGTGCTGTCTAATATTACCTCGTCAAATCGATAGTCCGATGTGAAGCTCGCTTGGAGATGTTTTTCGAGCTCGGCCAAGGTGCCACCAGGCTCAATCGCCGCTAAAGCGACGCTATCTAAGCTCCACATCCCTGATATATCAAATAGTTCGTGATACCCCGCAGCCTTTGGATCTTCGAACGCGCTGACCTGCACACTTAGTAACTGCCCTGTGTTATCGATGCTTATGTTGCAGCTACTGGCGAAGCAACTAGAAATTTCAAATTGACCTGCTGGTACTGCCGCCACGTATTGATTATTGGTGTCTGGTGGCGGGCTTACGTGAATCATTTGCAGCTGTTCGTTGCTTTGTATTAGTAAGTGCTGTCCATCCGGGGTTAGCTTCACGGAGGGGTCCTCCAGCTGCCTCCAGCGAGATGTCAGAGTCTGGTCGAGCCACTTTAGCTCTCGCTCGTTGACTAGGTCGTAGAAAAACGGAGCCCGATTTGCAGTCGCGGGCACCATAAGTGGTATGTTGGTCTGGGACCACTGAACTATTGCTTTTACGGGTGCAGAGAGTCGCTGTGGTGTCGCTACGGTTAACAGCTCAGGATTCTCAGGATCACCAGTAAGCTGCAAGAGTTGAAGGGAATACCCATCGCTGCTGAAAATGAAGTGGTTATCTTGTCCCGCTCTCGAGAGAATCGCCGCGCCCGATTCCAACTTTATGGAGGTCTCGTCGTCACCAACGCCAACGTCCCTAAGTTTTGACTGACCGGGGATAGCCAGCATGATCTTGCCATTACTTGTGACGACGAGGGCGCAGCCTGCAAAGGTGCCGCTCTCAATCGCACGCAGTAGTTTCACATTGTCTTGTCGTTTCATGCGAAAGTAGCGAGAAATATCCCGGCCTTTCTCAGAGCGGCCCAATAGATGAAGTCCCTTGGCGTCACTGACATAGGCATAGCCTGCCGCTATATCGATTTGGGTGTCGCCAACGTTGACGCGTGAGCTGCTTTGGGAGATAACCTGGTTAGAGAGCCTGTCGATCAGCTGGGCTTTCCGACCGCGATCGAGGAACAATACATACTGCCCATCGACACTCAGGCTGCGCCCGGAGTTAAACTGGTAGTTGCTCTGCTTTTTCCACAGGCTGTCTTTGGTGGCTTCCCGGGGTGCATACGCCCCGCCAGCCATGACAATCTTGTAAATGTCAGCTGAGATGGATTCTTCTGCTGGGTATATTGCTTGGGCAGAGGTAGAGGGACTGACTGCGGCTATGAGTAGCAGGTAGAGGCTAGGTAGCACCTGTCTAAGTTCTTGCTCCATGCAACATATCTCTTATGGTTGTTTTGTCATCGGTGTCCACAGTCGGGAACTACAGTATTGACACCTCTACAATAAAAGTCTCCGTATTGTTCAGATATTGCAGCGGCAATAACAAGTCTGCTTTTTTTTCATTGCTGGCGTTGGTATCGAAAAACAGAAAGCCAGACAGAGTGTCCCCGGGCTCTACGATGCTCAATTTCAAAGCCTTGTTATACATGTTTTGCACTAGCGGCTCGTTGAATTCGCCATCGTTTCTCACCATAACCGCGTTGTTACCTCCCAATAGGTTTGACAGACCAAGGGTGATGATGCTTCCAAAGGCCCTGCCCGTCTTGCTAGTTTTTATTAAGTTTTCAAAGACGGTGTGAATTTGGTGAGGCTCCACCTCATTGACCCCGGCGATTAGAGAGCTATCAGGAGCTTTTACGAGCAATCTCTGGTCTGATTCGTTGGTTACTCTGACCAATATTGGATAGAACTTTTTATCTAGCTTGCGCGCAAACATGCGCTCTTGCATTTTTTTATCTGCATATTCCACGGCGACTACCGCGGATCGCATTGCAACAGCACCCTCGATCATTGAAGCATCACGGTAGGGTATAGGTATATTTAGCGCCTTGATCTCATCAGAAGTGTCTGCTTGAACAGCGTGGCTGGTCGTCAACGCCCAGAGAACAGTCGCGGTGACGAAGAGCGTGATCTTTTTCATCGCTTAACCATGATTTTGCCGCCCGCTGATAACAACATTTTGAGATCACCGAATACAAAACTAAGTGTTTGGCGGGTCAAGCTGCCTACCTCTTCTGGTGCCAATACACCCATTAATGCAAAGGCCTGCCCGCGACGTTCAACTAAATCCGCCCAGATCAGCGTGCCGCTCTCGAGATGAATAAGTTGTGCAAATATCGCGATGTCGATCATCACGCGGGTAGGCGCAGCAACAACGGCGCCTGTTTGAACTCCCGTAGTCATCTTGCCTGCCTTTTCGCGAAGCATGTTGAAGGCTACCAGATCGGCGCTGATCACCATATCAACGCCGTGCTTCTCCTTGTAGGCCTGAAGCGCAGTGTTATCTGAGTTTGAGGGCAAGGGCGAGTTGATTCGCTTTACCTTTTTAAACAGTTGGCTGCTGCGCAGTTCGTTATACAAAATGTCACTAAAGCCCAGAGGTATGGGTTCCTCAAATAGATCGTCTTTGTACCAATAGAAGTTCATCACTCGCCGGTCCTGCACGGGGAGGATACCCACGGTCAGATCATATTTTCGGTTAAAGCGTGGCGTCGACTTGGGTCGGTAAATCATTGTCGGCTTGCCGTCTTTTTCAAAAGCGGCGTAAACCTGCTCTAATGCTCGTGCATCAGAGGGGGAAAAAGCCGAGAGCAGTAACATGCTCGCAACTGAACCTATAAGAGAATTGTTAGTCCTCATTTTCGTCGTTTAACCGAATTGTATGCCTCTGTACACTGTTAATAGGCGCATGCCTCTCTTTCTTTTCAATAACACATCCTCGAGAAAGCAATTCGGTCTATTTCAATGAGAACGTAATCTGGCGGAGCCTCGGGAAACTTTTCAACCGCAAAGTCGTTCACGTATACGGTCTTCCCATCGATCTGCCAGGGATACTTGTAGTCATCCTCCATAAACTTATCGCGCAGGCAAGGTCTGTCGAACGCGTCGAAGAGATAACCCACGGATCCTGCTTGCATACTGCATAAGGAGAGGCTTTTGGTCACCCTCCTAGGATGGCAGATCTCGTAAGCTATAACTTGATCCGTTGAGCCCTCTGGGGATTTCCCCCCGGTACCGGAATTTTCGCTGATGCTGAAGCCTCTTCCGATAGGTGTGGAATTGCTGGGTTTGGCTTGGACTTGTGCAACCGATGGCGCCTGTGACCCCGGTTGATTCGTTGTACTAGCGTATGCCCCCGGCTTTCCAGAAGGCGTGCTGTAGGGGTCCAGTATCGGGTAGGGGCCTTGGCCCATTTGGCTTCTGCTTGCCGCTACCGCCCGTTCCCTTACTGCGTTAGCTGCGCGGATCGATTCTTGTAGCTCTCTCTGCCGTTGTTCGCTGGCTTTCCGCATATCAGCCATGCGCTGATCCTGCTCATACATCTGCTGCTGGACTTGACTCAGCCCCTGGGCGAAGGAACTCATACCCTGGGCGAAGGCAGCTGCATCCTGGCGGTACTTCTGAACTTTGCCATCGGCAACGCTCAAGCCCTCCTGAATCTGTGATTCCTCAAAGTTACGTATTTCATCCTTGTTGTAGGCGATCTGGTACCGGACTCGCTGCAGGTAATCCGCGTCTGGGTCTTCGAAGTACCACTCGTCGCTCTCGTAGTACTCATTTTCTTCTTCCACTGCGATCACAGTCTCGGTGACAAAGTTGCCCTCCTCGTCGATATATTCTCGGGTGTCACCGACTTGGACATCTTGGTCCTCGGCAATCTCAACAACTTCAATCACTTCCACGACCTGCGTCAGGCTGCCCAGATCATCAAGGCTTAAGGCGTTGTCCACCAGAAATACCAATTCCTGGTTTTCGCTCTCGGCCAGCTCTTGTGGCTCCTCCTCACTGCCGTACTCTTCTGTCTCCTCGTCAACCAGAGCTACGAGCAGCATCTCGCCGGCCGCCTCGTCGCCTTCAATGCTTTCTTCCCCATTCTCCTCGAGAAGGCCTTTATCCTTCAGTTTTGCTACCTGGATACCAAGCGCTCGAATCTGTTGAAGTAGATCATCTAGCTCCTGTATGAGTTGGTCTGTCTCTTTTTGCATTGCGATCACTTCGGCAAGACCCCGGGCGCTCTCCTGACGCGACTCGAGGTCTCCCAAACGCTTCTCCAGCTGGATCTTTCGTGTTTGCAGAGGCTTTATTGCCGCCAATACTGCACCTTCTGCTAGAGAGGCCATACTGCTTGTTTCTTCAGCTACGGCCGGCAAAAAAAACGACATGAGCAGCAGGGCAACACAGCGGGCTCTCACAGGTCCTCCTCTCTTTGTGTCCCTGCTTTCGATGTCTGCTTTGCTAATGCCTTTGAGCCCTCTTTGGCGCCTTCAACAGCCACTTCACCTGCTGTCTGGGCAATAGCGGATCGGGTCCCCTCAGCGGTGTTGGCATAGATCTTTGTTGAACCCATTTTTAGGATATATGAGTAGTAATTGCCCAGCTCCTCGGAGACTTTGGCTGGACTCATGCCGATTTGCGCCAATGCAGACTCGGCATCTGCCGGTGAGAAAGTTCGGTTGGTGCCCGGTATTTTCTTGCCCACCTGATCCATAATGGTGAGGCCGCGGTTCAGCGTATGAGGAATGTGATCGACCTCGGCTGCCTTCATGGCATTGGTTAGCTGATTCTTGGCTTGCTTGGTGGTCTGGCGCATGCCCTCGGCATAGTCGATCAACTCTTTCGGTGATAATTCGCTCGCGGGGCGATGGCCAAATCGCTCATAAAACTCGTCAGCTTTGATGTGAATAGTTTCCCCAAGTCGATCTGCCAGTGCTGGATCAATAGGTACCTCACCAGCAAGGAACTTGTTAAGTTTCTCCTCGTGATTGTTGCCAAAGTAATAGGCGTCCTTGGAGAGCTTGGTCAGGTTCGCGTGGTCCATCTCTTCAAGGTACTTAGCTGCGTCTATTTTCGCGGGGTTAAACTCCGTACCAGGGTTCAGCTTTTCGAAAAGCGCTTTGGCATAAGCCTCCTCTACCACATCAGCTGGCAGATCAACTTTGTTGCCATCTTTGGTTACGATTTGAAACGTGTTGTCCCGATCCATGCCCAGTTTGGTGTCTGCCAGTTCTTTATCGAATAATGCTTTGGCTGGGTCTTTTGCAGTATTTCCGCTCAAGTTAGTAGCATTAAAGGGCTTCACTTCCAGACTTTTCAGGAAGTCGCTCCACTCAATTCCATCCCCGCTCTGCTTCCAGGCCACTTCGAGTTGAGCCTTCATGTCAGCCATATTAGGTGGCACTTCGCCTCGGCTAAGATAGTCATCGATTAGGCTTTTAGCGACGCTATCATCAATGTCACTGTGCAAGCCCTGTTCGAAGCTGAGCAACGCCTTGCGAGCGTTGTGATCAGGGTTGTCCTTGAATTTGTTCAGGCAATCCGCATAGTTGCCATCAGGGCATTGCACCCTAGTTTGGTTCAACTCATTCAGACAGCGTTTATTCTTGCGACAGGTTTCGTAGGCCTTCTTGAAGTCAGCGTTGCTGGCTAGATCACCGTCACTTTTCTTGATCAAATCTAGCAGTGTTTCGGCTTCCTGGCGCCCTGCGGCCTCGGCGGCTTCCCAGGCCTCGTTGGCAGCTTTTACGGCAGGGGTTTTAGAGTTGGCGGCATTCCTCAGGATCTCATCAGCCTCCCCGTCTAATACCTTTGTCAGGTTACTATTACTCGTCAGCGGGTTGCCGCCACCAAACTTTTTTAGCAAGTTGATGTCTTTGTTGCCTGCCTGCCAAGCCGCTACCAAAGCGGGCGAGTTGAGCTTTGTCACGTTAGCGCGAAACTTGCGCATCATCTCAAGGCCGCCGGGTGTGCCGGTAAGTGCTTTTTCGATGACATCGGGAGCAAAGGCAGACATTATTAGCAAGGCCCTCTCTAGAGTGCCTAGTCGCCTACCATCCCAGCCTTCGCCTGAGACTGCAGCAAGAATATCTGTAGCCTCTCCGAGGAGAGGGATATAGCTCGCAAACTCCTGTATCTGCGCTTGCCTGGCTTCCAGGTCTTCAATTTCCAGCGCGTGCTGCGCCTGATCAGCTTGGGATAATCGACTCAGGGACGCATCAATGCGTTTGATATCTGCAAAGGCTTGACCCGGATCTTTGCGAATAGTCGCCTGAAGGAAGGCGAGGGCGCCGCTTTGTTTTTGCATCATACGTTCCACTGCGGATTTAGCTTTGGCTGCTCTCAGTTCATCAGGGTCGTATTCCCCGGAGAGTGCGCTTGGCGTGAGAGTGCTGGCATCAAACATTTCCAGTCGGTCGTAGCGGCCCATTAAGGAGCTGTAATAGGCGCGCAGCTTTGCGCTCTCCATACCGCGGACTTCTGCGATCACCAAGCCTCGGTCGAGTGCGACACCATACTCAGACCAAGATCCCGCATCCCAGCCAATACCCAACGCTCGATTGGACTGGTCTGCGGCGCGCCAGGCATCAATCATCATCTGAATGTCTGCCGCTTCCCAATCGGCGACCTGCTGTATCTTTTCTTCAAGCTTGGCTTGAATGTTGGAAGCACTGTTGTGGATGCTGCGAGTGCTGCTGAGAAGTTGATAGTGAGTGCTAGCCGCAGACGCACCATACGCTTTTGTAGCGTCCGTCAAGGCCGCGGTAGTTATCAGAAGAATTGAAATGATGAGTTTCACAGTCGTGTGCCCTCAACGCGCTGTCGCGCGGACGAACAGATTTGTAAAACCAACGAATATTTGGCATTAGTCTATTCAAAACTTCTGGGAGTTCAACTCTCGAGTGGGAGCCAAGAGAGCAAGATCGGATTTAAGTTTCACCCCCTGATGTATCTGGGCGGTAACACTCACAATCAGAACGACAGTTAGCCTCCCGCGGGGGGGTCTAGTAACAAATAGGTGACACAGCAATCGCAACCTATAGCGCCCCATTACATGAATATTGGCCGAGGTATTGATGTTGTGGCTGTAGCGAGATGTACTGAGGTGCAACGAGAAGTGGTAGCCAAGCACTGAAAATCCCCCGGCCATTGCGGCCGTGCCGGTTCAAGTCAGGCCCCGGGCATCAACAGGAAATCACGAAAAAGAGTTTGAATGTATTTTTGTTTGACTCTGGCGCGACGGTATAACAGCGATCGTGGCATTTAAGCCGCGTCTCAACACACCTTCCTGTGCGATGGCCGCCTTTGTATGATACTTCCGTCCGGCATGTGAGGTACTACTGGGTGGCAACTAATACAAAATTAACGTTGCCAGCAAAAAGGTCCCTGGATGCCAAAGTTCTGTCACACTTTAGGTTCAAGCAGCAGCGAGGACGCAAACATGGCCAACCTAACGAACGGACTTTGTTGCCCGACCTTGGCGTTTTTAGCAGCCTTAACGTCTCTGCACAGCGGTGCGCAATCAGACTTAAATAACGACGAGGAGCAGGCACAGGCAACAACCGAGGCCCCATCTTTCTCTGCGCGGCTGGTTGAGGAGGTCGTGATAACTGGATCGCGGCTACGACGAGACACTTTTTCGAGTGTCTCCCCACTCCAGATAATCACTACAGAGCTCTCTAAAGAAGCAGGAATCATAGACCCTGCCGAAATACTCCAGGGATCAACCGCGTCTACCGGTCAGCAAATCGATTTGACATTTCAAGGTTTTGTTTTAGATAACGGACCAGCTGCCTCTACCGTGAATCTTCGCGGTCTTGGCGCCAGCAGAAATCTTATTCTCATTAACGGTAGGCGAGTGTCGCCGTCGGGAGTGGAGGGCGCGCCCGCAGCGCCCAATCTAAATTTACTCCCCAGATCGTTAGTCGCGCGCTATGACATATTGCTTGACGGAGCCTCCTCTGTTTACGGGTCAGACGCTATCGCAGGTGTGGTGAACGCCGTCCTCAAGAAAGATTTTGCAGGCCTTGAACTCGAAATTTACAGTAACCATCCGGAACAAAAAGGTGGGGCTGACTCTACAATTTATGGCTCATGGGGTGTCAACACCGATAGAGGCTTGTTCGGTATCGGAGTTGAGTACGCGGGCACCAAAAAAGCCTCTCTGGGGAATAGGTCATGGACTTCGGGGTGTGAGACTCATATGGAGGTGGACGAGAACGGTAGGCTGAGAACGGAAGGCCAATACTTTTCCTCTCTAGGCTACGATCCCCTCGGCAATTGCCGACTTGGGAGCTTGGGTGCGCGAACTTTTATCCCAGGTCTGCCAGTGGGGAGTATTTACTACACTCCAGGATATTCAAACGGAGGATGGGGCAATTTTTCTGAATCGGGAGACCCGTTTACAGGCTTAGCCGCGGATGGGAACGGTGACGGCCGAGGGGATGTTGATCTGCGTCAGTACGACTTGAATGGCAAGCCCAGTCAGCTCAACGCCGATCTTTTTCCCAAATCTACACGTTTTAACATTATGGCTTTCGGAGAATACACGATCGCTGGAGAGGCTAACCTAACGCCTTACTTTGAAGCTAATTACGCATTTTTGGAGGTGGCGGCAAATAGTGGGGAAGGTCAGCTATTTCCTGAGGTGCCCGCCCTCAACCCCTTCAATTTATGCAACCCAAACCAATCACAGGGGGTCGATTGTGGGCTGGCCATGGGGGCTTACCTAGATAATCCATCGATTGCCGCCAACATTGCTGCTGTATACGGGTTAACACCAGCTCAATTTCGGGATTTCGGGATCGTTAATCTGTACCCGGGCGCGTTGGGACCCGTCCCTACGGTACCTATCGTTTCTGTGTCCGGAGATCGAAACCTAGTTGAAGTGGAGCAGTCACAGGTTCGGCTAGTTGCCGGCATAAGGGGCGATATTCCCTCACTGTCTTTTGGACAACTAAACGATTGGCGCTTCGACACTTACCTAAGCTTCTCGCACTCAAATGGCAAATCAGATAGATATGGTGTCAGGGAGGACCGTCTTAATCACGCACTTGGTTATAACTCCTCCTCCTCGACCCCATGTAGCAATGATCTGAGTAACTCTCTCACCTCTGACGTGAGCTCAGGTTGTGTCCCAGTGAACATGTACGCCAATTCTTTATACCCTTTGGGGCGTGTCACGGGTGACTTTGCCACGCTGGCTGAAAGGGAATACTTATTTGACACACGCCATTTTGATACTGATTACGAGCAAATCATTTTCTCAATTTACGCCTCAGGAAATGTGCTAAATCTTCCGGCCGGAGGCGCAGCGCTCGGAGTTGGTTTTGAGGCTCGCAGAGACGAGATCAAATCAAAGCCCGATGCAGTTGCAGCGGATGGGTTATTTTGGGGCTTCTTTGCCGATAAGGGTGCCTACGGCACTCGAGACGTTACCGAGTGGTTCGCCGAGTTGGAGCTCCCGTTGCTGGTAAATAAACCTTTTTTTACGGAGCTAAATTTGAATATCTCCGCAAGGTTTACCGATGATGAGTATTACGGAAACAATACCACCGAGGCCATTAAGTTGGGATGGCGTCCTGCAGAATCACTACTCATCAGAGGTACTTGGGGTACTGCATTCAGGGCTCCAAACTTGCGGGAGCTTTTTTTGTCAGGTTCCACTGGATTCTTGAACGTTTCAGATCCTTGCTATTTGCCTGAGGAAGCACTCAACAATCTAACGGGGGAATACATCCCCGAGAATGACCAACGAGATCCATTAGTCCTAGCAAATTGCAGGGCCACTGGCGTGGATCCGACAAAGGCCAACAATGGCGGCTTCAATACTTTTAGTGTGGAAGCTGAGGCCGGTGGGTCCTTAGATTTGGATCCAGAGGAGTCGGAATCGTGGACTTTTGGCTTTGCCTACGAGCAGAATTTCACCAATAAGTTCAAATTATCTTTTGGCCTCACGTACTATGAAATAGACATTACGAATACGGTCATTGAGCCCAGCACAGGCTTCATCGTTAGGGACTGCTATACCGACGAGGCTGGAGATGGCTCAAGCGCTTTTTGCAACCGAATCACTAGGGATCTCACTTCTCCAGAAAACCCCCAGATCACCTTTATGGATTTAGGGTTTATT
>MDSZ01252363.1_pt1 | contig 11290 bp, 7 predicted proteins | sample 811201 | NCBI WGS metagenome assembly MDSZ01 (sample SAMN05326647, study PRJNA326480) | marine metagenome | isolation source: seawater | place: Indian Ocean: North | collected 2010 | reverse complement strand
TCAATCAACTCATGAACATTTACAGGTTTTTTATTTGATGGACCACCAGGCCCTAGTAATGTATCAACTAATGAAGCTAATCTGTCAGTCTCGTTTATTACTACATCAGTGTATTCTCGAAGATCATCATCTTTAAGCTGGCGTTCGAGTAATTGCGCAGCGCCTCGAATGCCACCCAAAGGATTCTTTATCTCATGTGCAAGCTGTCTAATCATTTGTCGGCCAGCTCCATGCTGAATAATCAGAGCATTTTCTCTGCTTATCTTTGATCGACGAGTTACATCAGTGATTTCAACCAAAAGACATGCACCATCTATTGAAATTGGTGATACTCTACAATCAATTATTTTTTCATTGGTGTTGGCTTCAAGTGGTAAGAGACTCATTTCATTTGCATAATGATTGCCGGTATCAAGCACCCTCGTAAGGATATCTTTCATTTCAGGCTCATCATTGACTAGTTTTAATAATGATTGATCAAAAGCTCTTCTCTCACTAATACCGAGTAAATTCTCAGCGGCAATATTCAAACCTTTAATGAGTAGATTTTCATCTAAAAGAATAATGCCCGAACTTAAAGTATCAAGAATATTTTTAGAGTTCTTATGAATGATCCCATCTGCAACTAAATTCAATGGTTCCCTGTTTTTTATATTTGTACGCAAGGCAGTTGATCGAGTTAATTTGGGATCTTTAATATATTCATTAGATTGACCACACTTATTTTGAATTTCAAGATTTCTTTGTGAAATTTCCGTATGTAAAAATAGTTTGCGTTGCCATGCTAATTGCATAGTAATTTTGCCATTCATTTAAATAAAGGCCGGGTGTTTAATATAAACCCGGCCAAAATTTAGTTTTTAAAATGTTAAATTACGCACCTGCCTCTTTTGTTGTTTTAACAACTGCAGCGGCAACCTTGTAAGGATCCGCATTAGAAGCGGGTCTGCGATCTTCAAGACGGCCCTTCCAGCCATCCTCGACAGTTCCAACTGGAATACGTATTGAAGCTCCCCGATCTGACACTCCATAACTAAATTCGTTAATCGATTGAGTTTCATGTAAGCCAGTTAATCGTTGATCGTTGTCCGCGCCATAAACACTAATATGTCTTTCAATATTTTTTCCAAATTCTTCACAAATTTTATTGAAGACTTTTTCATCTCCTGATTCTCGCATTACACTATTAGAGAAATTCGCATGCATACCTGATCCATTCCAATCGGTGTCGCCAAGAGGTTTAGGGTGGTATTCAATTGCATATCCATATTTTTCAGCTGTTCTCTCTAGTAAATATCTAGCTACCCAAATATCATCACCAGCTCGTTTAGCACCTTTAGAGAAAACCTGAAATTCCCATTGACCAGCTGCAACTTCTGCGTTGATCCCCTCGACATTTATACCTGCTTCTAAACAAGCATCAAAATGTTCTTCAATACACTCTCTGCCGTATGCATTGTTTGCACCTACTGAACAATAATACGGACCTTGAGGTCTTGGATAGCCTTTTTCTGGGAATCCAGGAGGAAGATCAGTTAAGGTATCCCAAAGAAAATATTCTTGTTCAAACCCAAACCAAAAATCATCATCATCATCATCTATGGTAGCCCTGCCATTTGTTGCATGTGGAGTTCCATCTGCATTCAAAACTTCGGTCATTACCAAAAATGCATTAATACGCTGTGGATCAGGATAAATAGCCACTGGCTTTAAAAGACAGTCGGATGCATTTCCTTCAGCTTGTTGAGTTGAACTACCATCGAACGACCACATTGGACACTCTTCTAGAGTTCCCCCAAAGTTTGATGCTATCCTTGTTTTGCTACGCAAACTTTGAGTTGGGTTATAGCCGTCGAGCCAAATATACTCTAATTTAGTTTTCATGAGCTTTTTTGCTCCTAATCAATTTGTTATAACGTCTATTTAAATGCAGGAAGCGTGCCAATTTGATTTAATTTGTAAGTTCTTGTTATTAAATATTTTTTTATTAAAATAATTTGATGATATGCACTAATTTAGTGCGTATTGTTTTAATAAAGCACCATATTAGTGCATTTATTTTATAATTGCACTATTTTGGAGAGAAAAAATACTAATCTAATTTATTATTTACAGAATTTACCCAGTTTATTAATTAAAGACGTTATAATTCCAATCTTCAAAAACCAGATTAAAAATGACCAAAAAACAAAAAAAACAGCCAAAAACATTTCAAGATTTAGTGCTATGTTTACAAGAATATTGGGCAAATTGTGGGTGTGCTGTAATGCAACCTTACGACATGCCAGTTGGAGCGGGAACATTTCATCCCTCCACTTTCTTACGCGCAATAGGTCCGGAGCCATGGAGCGCAGCTTATGTTCAACCCAGTAGAAGACCAACTGATGGTCGTTTCGGTGAAAATCCGTTTCGTCTTCAACATTATTATCAATATCAGGTAGCACTTAAACCATCGCCAGAAAATATACAAGAAATGTATCTTGATTCTTTGCGTGCGATAGGAATTGATACTGATGTTCATGATATTCGTTTTGTTGAGGATAATTGGGAATCACCTACACTTGGTGCGTGGGGCCTTGGCTGGGAAGTTTGGTTAAATGGTATGGAAATAACACAATTCACTTATTTTCAACAAGTAGGAGGTCTTGAATGTCAACCGATAACTGGTGAGATAACTTATGGTCTAGAACGATTAGCAATGTACTTACAAAATGTTGAAAATATTTTTGATCTAATTTGGACAGATGGCCCTCTCGGAAAAATTACATATCATGATGTTTATCACCAAAACGAAGTTGAACAATCTAAATACAACTTTGAACATGCTGACATTGAATCCTTATTTAAAATCTTTGATAACGCTGAAGCAGAAGCTAGTAGATTAATTAATTTAAATTTAACTTTACCGGCTTATGAACAAATGTTAACCGCATCTCATACATTTAATCTTTTAGATGCCCGGCAAGCTATATCAGTAACCGAAAGACAGCAGTATATTTTAAGGGTGCGTGAATTATCGCGTTCAATCTGTCAATCCTACTTATCTAGTCGCGAAGCACTTGGTTTTCCAATGATCAAATCCATAACAAAAAAATGAGATTTTAATATGTCTGATAACGCAGATTTTATCATTGAAATCGGAACTGAAGAGTTACCACCCAAAGCTTTGAATAAACTAATGTTGGCTTTTGGTGAAAACTTAAATGCAAACATTGATTCCTCTTCTATAAAACATGGGAACATTAAAACTTTTGCAAGCCCTAGAAGGCTCGCAGTTCTAATAGAAAAACTTGCTAATAAACAAAGTGACAAAAAAATTGAACACAAAGGGCCGCCTCTTAATATTGCTTTTGATGAAAATGGGAAGCCAACTAAAGCGGCAGAGGCTTTTGCTAAAAAATACAATACATCAATAGATTCTCTTGATAGAAGAAAAACAAATGATGGTGAATGGTTATCAATTAATACAATTATTAAAGGGAAGAAAACAACTGAGGTTTTACCAACTCTTATTGAAAAAGCACTAGAAGATCTTCCTATTCCTCGTCGCATGAAGTGGGGTGAAAGTAAGATTGAATTTGTTAGGCCTATTCATTGGATTTTAATGCTATATGGCAATCAAACCATTAAGGCATCAATCATGCATGTAACCTCTGACAACTTAACTTGGGGACATCGTTTTCAATCATCAGGACCTTTAAAAATTAGGTCAGTAAATACTTATTTAGATGAACTTGAAAAGAATGGATATGTTATAGCTGATTTTAATAAACGTCGAAATTTGATTCGCACTGAAGTTGAAAAAGCAGCGAAATCTGTTGGTGGTAGAATTAAAAATGGAGAAAAACTTTATGATGAAGTAGCTTCATTGGTTGAATGGCCAACTCCCCTAATAGGGAATTTTGATAAAAATTTCCTACAATTACCTGAAGAAGTCATCATTTCAACACTTACAGAACATCAACGTTATTTCCCATTAACTGATAAAAATAATAAGTTATTGGCCAAGTTTATAACTGTTGCAAATTTAGAGAGTAAAAATCCAGAATTAGTGATTGATGGTAATGAGCGCGTAATTCGGCCACGCCTCGCTGATGCTGTTTTCTTTTGGAATAATGACAAAAAGAGAAAGTTATCTAGTCGTAAAAAAGATCTAAGTAGAGTTGTCTATCAAAAAGAACTTGGAAGTTTATTTGATAAAAGCCAACGCGTTTCAAAGATTGCTAAACATTTATCTATACAATTAAATCTTAACTTTGAGAATGTAAGTCGTGCCGCATTACTTGCTAAGTGTGACTTACTTACCGGCATGGTTGGAGAATTTCCAACATTACAAGGAATAATGGGTTACCACTATGCATCTGCTGACAAAGAAAAAGAAGAAGTTGCTTTAGCAATTCGGGACCATTACAAACCACGCTTTGCTGGCGATCAAATTCCTCAAACAATAGATGGTATGTTATTAGCTATATCTGATAAATTAGATACGTTATCAGGTTTATTTTCATGTGGTAAGAAGCCTAGTGGGAATAGAGACCCCTTTGGTCTTCGACGTTCTGCATTGGGATTAATTAGAATCCTTATTGAAGGACACTTAGATGTCGACTTAAAAAATTTAATAGATTTTTCTTTGGAAGTGCAGCCTAAAAATAAAAAATATAATGCTAATGTTAACCAAGAAATATATGAGTTTATTATTGAGCGTTTAAGAGGGTACCTTCTCAGTCAAGACTCTTCACTTAAAAACGAAACATTTGATGCAGTTTTATTTAAACAACCACCATCAATTCTTGATTTTCAAAAAAGAATTGAAGCAGTTCACATGTTTACAAAATTTGAAAAAGCAGAAAGTTTGATATCAGCTAATAAAAGGATTGCCAATATTCTCAAAAAAAATAACTTTGTAGACAAAATTAGTATTGATAGGAAATTATTAGATTTAAAAGTTGAACTTACACTTTTTGAAACTCTTAATGACACAAGAAATAAAATTAAACCGATGTTAAAAAAACAAAACTATACTGAGATCCTTAATGAACTTACTAAACTGCATGAACCTATTGATCATTTCTTTGATAAAGTAATGGTAATGGTCGATGAAAAAGATATCAGAAAAAACCGATTAGCTTTACTTAGCGAGCTAAGATATCAATTTTTAAATGTTGGTGATATTTCACGCTTATCAATTATTTAACTGTGATAGAAACTTCTGGAAAAAAACAACTTGTCATTCTTGATCGAGATGGGGTTATTAACCAAGACTCAAAAGATTTTATAAAATCAGAAAAAGAATGGATACCTATCCCTGGAAGCATTGATGCCATAGCATCTTTATCAAATTCTGGATTTATTGTTGCTATTGCTACCAATCAATCTGGTATTGCTCGCAACCTATTTGGTTTTAAAGAATTAGAAGCAATGCATCTAAAGCTACATAATCTTGTAAATAAAGCAGGTGGATTTATTGATAAAATTGTTGTTTGTCCACACGGACCAGATGAAAATTCTGACTGTAGAAAACCAAATCCCAAAATGTTAAACATGCTCATTAAAGATTATGAAATTTCTAATGAAAATGTTTTTGCTATTGGAGATTCGTTGCGTGATCTCGAAGCTGCAGATAGAGCAAATGTTACTCCTTTACTAGTGCGAACCGGTAATGGGTTGGAAACTGAAAATAATTTACCTCCAAAATTTTCAAAAGTTCGAATTTACAATGATCTTGCTGAAGCTGCAATTGACATAATTAAGGATTGAGTTTGCTCCGTACTCTAAGATCAATTGGTTTTATTACTTTTACATTTACATGTGGATTATTATATGGGTTCGCTGCTTTGATTTTCTTTTGGGCTCCAAAGAAGTTTTTATGGAAGCTTGTTGTTAATTACTGTCGACTCTCACTCTGGGCAGGTGAATTTTTTTGTAACCTTAAAGTTGCCGTTGAAGGTCAAGAAAACTTACCCAAAACCGCCAGCGTTATTATGATTAAGCATTCCTCTGTTTTAGAAACATATGGACATGTACCTTTTTTCCCAAAATCAACATGGGTTTTAAAAAGAGAAATTCTATGGATACCTTTTTTTGGTTGGGCACTCAAATTTATTTTCCATCCCATTGCTATTAATCGAAAAGCAGGTCGAACCGCAGTTAAGCAAGTAGTCGCCCAAGGAAAAAAGAAATTGGCTAAAGGCACTTGGGTTACTATCTTTCCAGAGGGTACAAGAATGTTGCCAGGAAAAACCCGTAAATATGGAATTAGTGGTGCGGCTTTAGCACATGCAACTGGAGCTTTGATAGTTCCTGTTGCTCACAATGCTGCTGACTTTTGGCAACGTCGTGAACTTACAAAACGCCCTGGTGTTGTTCGTTTTTGTATTGGGCCGCCAATTGATGCAACTACCCAATCACCTGAGGAAACAAATTTAATCGTCCAAAACTGGATTGAAAATAAAATGCACGACATTAGTGTTGGTTATCAAAATAATTCGAAAAACTTTGTTTAAATAATTTTCATACACATGAATTTAATATCGGTCTACCATATTTTTACACGCTCTTCCGGAGCTAGATATAAAACATCGTTCTCGCTTATATCAAAAGCTTCATAAAATTCAGGTACATTTCGAACAGGTCCATTGGCGCGATATTTTGATGGAGAATGTGGTGCTGTTTCGATCTGTAATCGAAGTGCTTTGTCGCGATATTTGCCGTTCCATACTTGACCGAATCCTAAGAATACACGCTGAATGCCAGTGAACCCATCAATAACTGGTGACTCTTTTCCTTTAAGTGACATTTTATACGCCAATAAACTAATACTTATTCCACTTAGATCAGCAATATTTTCACCTAAAGTGTATTTACCATTAACACTTAAATCATCAAAGGGCTTAAAAGCATTGTACTGTTCAACCAATTTTGAAGTACGATTTTTAAATTCATTAGAATCTTCTTCTGTCCACCAATTACGCATAACGCCATTGCCGTCAAAATTAGCACCTGAGTCATCAAAGCCATGACCAATTTCATGACCTATTACAGCACCAATCCCTCCATAATTTACAGCTTCCTCAGCTTCAAAGTTAAAAAATGGTGGCTGGAGAATCGCGGCAGGAAAAACAATCTCGTTTAGAAGCGGACTATAATAAGCATTAACAGTCTGTGGAGTCATACCCCATTCAGATCGATCAACAGGTCCATCATGGCGATCCATTTGTCGTTTGTATTCCACCTGGATTGCACGTTCTATGTTTCCATAATAGTCGTCGGCATCAATCTCTAGTGCTGAATAATCTTTCCATTTTTCTGGATAACCAATCTTAGGTGTGAATTTTGATAATTTATCAAGTGCCTCATTTTTTGTGTCATCAGACATCCATTCAAGCTCTTTGATGCTTTTTTCAAAAGCATTTATTAAATTATCGACAAGAATAAGCATTCTATCCTTGGCTTCTGGTGGGAAGTGTTTTTTAACATAAACTTTACCAACTACCTCACCGAGTGTTTTATTGACAGTACTTACTGCGCGCCGCCACATAGGCCGCTGTTCTGCTGTACCCGAGAGAGTTTTACCATAAAAATTGAAATTTTGACTATCGATGGCAGAAGTTAAACGAGTAGCAGTACTATCTAAGACACGCCATTTTAAATAAATTTTCCATGTCTCTAGGTCTGTATCTTTGATGATATGATCAAGTGCCTTTATGTATTCAGTTCTGAAAACTACTATTTCACTTATTTTTTGAAGTCCAGCCTCTTTTAAATAGCCCATCCAATAAAAGCCAGGCATTAGATCCGGTAACTCATCAACAGGAACAGCATTGTAATTTTTTGTCCAGTTACGTGCTTCTTCCTTAGGCATATTTTGTTCGGCAAGAGTTGTTTCTAAATCAATAATTTTTTCTGCAGCTTTTACCAAATCATCAAGGCCAGCAAGCCCTAACATTATTTCAATGTGTTCTAAGTATTTTTGTCTTAGTTCAACTGATATATCATCTTTTTTTAAATAGTACTCACGGTCTGGAAGGCCTAAACCGCCACTAAATAATCCAATTGAATATCTTGTGGGGTCTTTGAAGTCTGCTAACTGCCCAAAACTCATTGGCACATCCATGCCACGCTTCATAGCACTGGCAAAGTAAACAGCCAAATCGTTTACATTCATAATGTTATCTATCAAGCTTAGCTCGGGTGCTAGAGGTTCGATTCCGATTGAATCTCTTTTTTCCATGTTAAGAAATGAATTATAAAGATCTCCTACCTTTTGTTCGTCTGTTCCTTTTGCAAAGCTACCTTTCGATGATTCTTCGATAATTGCTTTTACAGCTTCTTGAGATTCGTCCCTCAGAAGATCAAAGGATCCATATCGTCCTTTGTCAGCTGGTATTTTTGTTGATTTTATCCAAGATCCATTTACGTATGAAAAAAAGTCATCTCCGGGCCTAATACTTTGGTCCATATTTGAGAGATTGATTCCAGATTTAAGGGGTTTGGTTTGCTTTGTTGTATTTTGTTCGCAAGATATAAGCATCGAGAATGCAAGTATACTTATTAAAATTCTGTTCAATTTTCTGCCTTAGTTAATTTTCTAGATTTGCCTATTTTAATACTCAAAAGTTATTAATTTACAATAAAGTCTTTTAAAAGTATCGAAAATTCATGATTTTCAGTTAAGTATTAATTGTCTATATTTGTCGGTATTTGATGTTAAATATCATTAAAAGTTACTAAAATACATTAAAATACTTTTTAAATTAATTTTAAATATCAAGATTTTCTACCGTCAATGCATTATTTTCTATAAATTCGCGACGAGGCTCTACTTGATCACCCATTAAGGTAGTGAAAATATCATCAGCTTTCATTGCATCATCAATTTTAACTTGCAATAAACGTCTATTTTCGGGATTAACAGTTGTCTCCCATAGTTGATCTGGATTCATTTCTCCAAGGCCTTTATATCGCTGTATAGATTGACCGCGACGCGCTTCTTTCATAAGCCAATTAATTGCTTCTCCAAAAGAATCGGTTTCTAATTTTTTATCACCTTTTTTAATATATGATTCATTAGATAAAAGATCATTTATTTTTTCAGATAGTGAACAAATGCTTGTGTATTCGTTTGTAGTGAAAAAATCAAGGGGTATATATTGATCATTAGATGCGCCATGATGAGTGCGTGTAATTTTTAACTGTTTATCTCTATCACTATCTTTTTTAATTTTTGCCTTATATGATCCAACAGTATTATTTTTAGCGCGGTCACCAACGCTTTTTGGCAATTTTTTTGATAAATTTTCAACCCATGCCGTCAAAGCATCTGTGTCATTAAGGGTTACCGCATCTAATTTTGGCATTTTTGCTATTGACCTTAAAACTACTTCATCGTACTTCAGAGCCAACCGTAAAATAATGTTCTCGACTGTGATGTACTCGTTTGTTAATGCCTCCAAAGCAACACCCGACAACGGTGGTGCCTCATTGTTAACATGCAATGCAGAATCTTCCATGGCTGCACTTAAAACAAGATGATTGAGCTCTGCATCATCTTTTACATATACTTCTTGTTTACCCCTTTTTATTTTATATAAAGGAGGTTGAGCTATGTATATATGTCCTCGCTCTATTAACTCTCGCATTTGTCTATAAAAAAAAGTAAGCAAAAGTGTTCTAATATGTGATCCATCAACATCTGCATCAGTCATAATTATAATTCGATGGTATCGTAGTTTATCTGGATCAAAATCATCTCTACCTATTCCACAACCTAAGGCTGTTATTAAAGTACCCACCTCCTGTGACTGCAGCATTTTATCGAATCGTGCTTTTTCAACATTTAAGATTTTGCCTTTAAGAGGTAAAATAGCTTGTGTACGGCGATCTCTACCTTGTTTTGCTGAGCCGCCAGCAGAATCGCCCTCTACTAAGAAAATCTCAGAGAGAGCTGGATCCTTTTCCTGACAGTCAGCAAGTTTCCCGGGCAACCCAGCAATATCAAGAGCTCCTTTTCTACGTGTCATTTCGCGGGCATTTCTTGCAGCCTCACGAGCTCGAGCAGCGTCAATAATTTTTGATACTATGGACTTTGCTTCTTGTGGATTTTCAAGCAGGAACTCCTCAAGCCTACCAGACATTGCCTGCTCTACAATTCCTTTTATCTCTGATGAAACCAGTTTATCTTTGGTTTGTGATGAAAATTTAGGGTCTGGAACCTTAACCGATAACACCGCCGTTAAGCCCTCTCTTGCGTCATCACCAGTAGGGCTAAATTTATCTTTCTTTGAATTTATTTCTTTTTCTATATATCCATTGAGGGTTCTTGTAAGGGCTGCGCGAAAACCAGACATATGAGTGCCTCCATCGCGCTGAGGGATATTGTTTGTGTAACAAAACATATTTTCCGAGTAACCATCATTCCACTGTAAAGAAACCTCTACACCAACATCATCTTTAACAGATGTAAAATGAAAAACAGTAGAATGAATGGTTGTTTTGTTGCGGTTTAAATGATCTACAAAAGCTTTAATGCCACCTTTATATTGAAAAACGTCTTCCTTCTCACTTCTCTCATCTATTAGGTGAATGCAAACACCTGAATTTAAGAAGGATAGCTCTCTTAACCTACTTGCTAACGTTTCATACTGAAATTTTATATTTGTGAAAGTTTTAGCGCTTGGCTTAAACCTGATAATTGTTCCTTGCTGTTTTGTTTTGTCACCAGCGGAAATTGGCGATGTTGGTTCTCCATGTGAATATTCTTGTTTGTAAATTTTTCCATCCCGATGAACAGTCAATTCAAGGTGCTCCGATAAAGCGTTTACTACAGAAACGCCGACTCCGTGCAAACCACCACTCACTTTATAAGAGTTGTCATCGAACTTACCACCAGCATGCAAAACTGTCATGATTACTTCAGCAGCTGATTTACCTTCTTCAGGGTGTATATCAACAGGAATACCTCTGCCATCATCACTTACTGTTATAGATTCATCCGTGTGAATAATGACTGTAATTTTTTCACAAAACCCAGCGAGTGCCTCATCAATTGAGTTATCAACAACCTCGAAAACCATGTGATGTAAACCGGTTCCGTCATCTGTATCACCGATATACATTCCTGGTCGCTTTCTGACAGCTTCTAGGCCTTTTAAAACCTTGATATTACTTGAATTATATTCTTTCTGATCAGTCATCTGACTTCCTTAAGACATAACCCTATCATTGTATCAAATTTAAACGCTATGGGTTGGTCCATTTTAAATTTTTTCTTATTCTTTAAATAAAGAAATTA
>MDSZ01224130.1_pt1 | contig 11290 bp, 9 predicted proteins | sample 811201 | NCBI WGS metagenome assembly MDSZ01 (sample SAMN05326647, study PRJNA326480) | marine metagenome | isolation source: seawater | place: Indian Ocean: North | collected 2010 | reverse complement strand
TTCAAAAACAGATCTTAAAATTATAATTGATGAGAGTTATGCTAATTTTCGGGATGATGAAATTGCTCCACATGTGAAAGTTGGTGATTTTTACATTTTAGAATTATTTCATGGTCCAACACTAGCTTTCAAGGATATTGCACTTCAATTTTTAGGAAACGTATTTTCATATATTTTGCAATTAAATGGCGGTTCTTTAAATATTCTTGGAGCAACTAGTGGAGATACAGGAAGCGCAGCTATCTATGGAGTAAAAGGTAAACCTAATATTAATATTTTTATAATGCATCCAACAGGAAGAGTTAGCCCTATTCAAGAGATGCAAATGACTAGTGTTATAGATAAAAATGTTTTTAATATTGGAATCAATGGAACATTTGATGATTGCCAATATATAATGAAAAGTACATTTAGTGATTTAGATTTTAAAGATAAGTATAATCTTGGAGCTATTAATTCTGTTAATTGGTCAAGAGTATTAGCTCAAATAGTCTACTATTTTTATTCGGGTTTAAAAATAATGAAAAATTACGGAAGTAGTGCTGTTAGGTTTTCAGTACCAACAGGCAATTTTGGAAATATATTCGCGGGATATCTTTCTGCAAAAATGGGTTTACCAATTAATGAACTACTCTTAGCAACAAACGAAAACGATATACTTAGTCGTTTTTTTAACCATGGTGATTACACTTTAAGGGAGGTTCTTCCAACGGTTAGTCCTTCTATGGACATACAATTAGCAAGTAACTTTGAACGATATTTATTTTTAAAGTTTAACCAACATGAAAGTTTTAGATCTTTCATAAAACATGGAATATGTAAAGTTGAGAAAAAAAGAGAATATGACATTGATCCTATATTCAAAGCTTGTAAAGGAACTACAGAAGAAACATTAAATATGATTAGGAAATATTACAAAAATCATAATTATGTATTAGATCCACATAGCGCATTGGGAGTATTAGCAGCAGAAAAAGTAAAATCTAATACGCCTACAATATGTTTGGCAACTGCACATCCAGCAAAATTTTCGAATACAATAAATGATGCAATAGGAATGAATGCAACACACGAGGTTTTAGAGGCTTTAAAAGGTAGACCAACTCAGTTTGATAACGTTGAAAATGATGTTGATTCAGTAAAACAATATCTAGTTGATAAATTAAATAATTCATAATTATGAAATTACCGATCTCATTAAAATTAGCTTTAAATTATTTAAGACCTAACAAGTCTACTGTTTCAATTATTAACATAATTTCTACACTTGGTGTATTGTTAGGTGTCGCTGTGTTAATCATAGTTTTGTCAATAATGAATGGCTTTGGTCAAACATGGAAAGAAAAAATATTAAGTGTTAATGCACATATTAATCTTTTACCATCTACTGAAGAAGCAAGTTCATGGAAAAATAAGGTAAATTATGTTTCAACTTTTAAAGAAGTTGAATATGTATTGCCTATTATTGATAGTTTTGCACTTATGCAATTGGATAATAATATTGAAACACCGATTTTAAGGGGTATAGATCCAAATATTAACAATCCCCTAATTGATAATTTACGAAACTCAATGACAGAGGGAATATTCTCACTTAAAGCTGACGAGATAATTTTAAGCAGTGGATTAGCTAGAAAATTGAATGCAAAAGTAAATGATCAAGTAATAATTACAACATCAAACGATATATTACTTAATAATGAAATTAAATTTCCGAGTGAAATTGCTGTTTCTGGAATTTTTAATATTGGCATTTATGATATTGATGAAAACTTTGCATTTGTATCACTAGATTTTGCAAATGATTTACTTGGACTAAACGGTAGAATAACATCAATTCAGTTGATGTTAGATGATCCAATGAATGCACCAATTATTGCTGATAAGATATTAAATGATGATGGTATAAGATGGTATCCTCAGACATGGATGGATGCAAATAAACAAATTTTTACAGCCTTGCAAGTTGAAAAAAATATGATGTTTTTTCTGCTCGCATTCGTTGCTTTAGTAGCCGCTTTTAGTGTATCTAACACATTAATAACATTGACTATTCAAAAAACAAAGGAAATCGGCTTACTCAAAGCAATAGGTTTTAAAGAGATCAATATTGTTAGTATTTTTGTCTGGATTGGATTAATCCAAAGCATGATAGGATCAATTTTAGGATTAATTTTTGCACTGATAGTTTTAAAATTTAGAAATGAGATTCTATTTTTCTTATCGTATAATTTAAATGTTAACTTGTTGCCTGCAGAACTTTATCAATTAAGTCGATTACCGTCTCAGACTCTTTTTTATGATGTTGTAATGGTAATTGGAATGGTTGTGATATTTTGTGTTATTGCTGTTATGATTCCTGCAATAAAAGCTGCAAAACTACAGCCAATAAAAGCATTAAATTTTGAATAAATTATATTTTTACACTTTGATAATAGGAGATTAAATTTTTATAATAAGATGTTAAATTTTTTTGAAAAATTTGGAAGAATATTGATACAAAAAATGTATCGTACGGGGCTCTCTTTTTTAATGCTTCTAGAAGCTTTATATTTTTTTAGATATGCTTTTAGTAAACGTAATATTAAAGATACCCTCAATTATCTTTATATTGTGGGAGTAAAAAGCTTACTTGTTATATCTGTAGTTGCTCTTTTTACTGGAATGATTTTAGCTCTTCAAACGGGGTTGGAATTACAGCGTTATGGTCAGCAGAATCTTATTGGAGCAGCAGTTGCTGTTTCCGTAATTAGAGAAATGGGACCATTTATGACTGGATTAATTATAACAGCAAGTGTTGGTTCTGCAATCGCTGCTCAATTAGGCACAATGACAGTATCAGAAGAAGTAAATGCTCTTGAAATAATGGGGATTAATGTAAAGAGATTTTTAGTCATGCCGAGGATATTTGCACTTACAATCATAATGCCATTTATAACATTGTATACAGATATTATTGCAATCTTAGGAGGAGCTCTAGTTGGATATACACAACTAAATGTGGAATTTACATCATATTTTCAAAATGCATTAAATTTTACATATATAAAAGATTTATATGTTGGCTTATTTAAAGCATTAATTTTTGGTTTAATTATTGGAACAGTTTCATGTTACCAAGGTTTTTCTGCTAAAAATGGTGCTTCAGGTGTTGGCCGAGTAACAAGAAGAGCAGTCATTATATCCTTTTTACTTATTTTAATAATTGGATACATTATCACTAGGTTATTTTACATATGATAAAGTTTAATAATATTTACAAAAAATTAAATAATAGAGAGATCTTGTCTGGAGTTGATTTTTTAATCAATACTGGAGAAGTCATTGCTATTGTTGGACTATCTGGTGCAGGGAAAAGTGTAACTTTAAAGCATATGGTAAGATTAATGAGTCCTGATAGAGGAAGTATTGAGATTGATGGTGAACGAATAGACAACTTAAACAATAGTGAATTACGTAAAAAGAGATCAAAAATTGGTGTTCTTTTTCAAAGTTCAGCCTTAATTCAATGGTTATCAGTTTATGAAAATATTGCTTTACCTCTTCATCAAAGAACTAGTAAAACAAAAGATGAAATATATAAAATTGTTTCAGAAAGACTAAAATGGGTAGATTTATTAGAATCAAAGGATTTGTATCCTTCTGAGTTATCCGGAGGAATGCAAAAAAGAGTAGGTCTTGCCCGTGCAACAATTCTTGACCCCAAAATAATTCTTTATGATGAACCAACATCAGGATTAGACCCAGTTACGTCCAGAAAAATCGATAAATTAATAATGAAATTAAATAATGAAATGCAACTAACAAGTGTAATAATTACTCATGATTTGATAAGTGCACTATCTATTAGTTCAAAAATAATGATGCTACATGATGGAAAAATTATTGAATTTTGTAATCCTAATGATTTTATTAAATCTAATCATCCTGTGGTACAAAAGTTTGTAAATTCCCAAAAAATATTATAATTTTGAAAGTAGAAAATTATGAAAAGTAAAAAAAATATTAATAAAGAAATTTTAGTTGGTTTATTTTTATTTGCAATGATTATTGCTTTAAGTGTATTCACCATCATTTTAGGAGGAAGTAAAGTTCTAAAACCTCAATACAATTATGAAATTATTTTTAATGATATTGGAGGTTTGCAAGAAGGTGATGGCGTTTTTTTAAGAGGTAAAAAAATTGGATACGTTAAAAATACTATTCTAAATCAAGATAATGTAAATGTTGTTTTATCATTAGATATTCCTGTTATTTTTTACGAAAATTATAGAATAGAAGTAGCTAGCGCCACCATGTTAGGGGGAAAAATTTTAAATATTGATCTTGGTCAAATGAAACTCAAAAGACTACCAGAGTCTGAAGTGCTTTATGGTTTAGATCCAATTAATGTGATGGCTGATTTTCATGTTTCTGTTCATAATTTAAAAAACATCTTAGATGTTATTTTAGAAGAAAATGGAACATTGGGAAAATTAATTTTTGATGATGGAATTTATATAGCTCTTAAAAATTTAGCTGATGGATCAAATGAAATACTCTCAAAAATTGATTCTGGAGAAGGAACAATTGGTAAATTATTGATAAATGATAGTTTGTACGATGATACAGAAAAATTAGTTAATAATTTTAATAAAGTCACTGAAAGAGTAGCTAATGGAACTGGACCACTTGGGCAATTGTTAAGTGAGGATAATAAGGTTATTGACGATCTTCAGCAGGCAGTTAATGAATTGAATATTGCATTAATTAAGCTTAATTCAACTAATTCAACAATTGGAAAGTTATTGAATGATTCAGAATTATATGATGAAGGAACTAAAATAATTGATGATGTAAGAAAATCGCCTCTACGTTTTTTGATCAGAAATAGCGAACAATGAAAAAGTTTTTATTTTTAAAGACATTTTTTATGACCAATTAATATGAAAAAGAAATTAATAACATTTTTTATTTTTTTTATAATAAATTATTGTTCAGCCCAATTATTTAGCGGTCCTTTTTATTTTAGCGTGGATAAAATAAATGATGAAATTTCTATTTCCTCAAACATACCTAAAGACCATTACCTTTATTACGATAAGTTACTTGTCACGGATTCAAAAAATAAAAAAATAGAATTAGATAAATATCCTTTATCAAAAATAATATCTGATCCTCTAGGCGAGGATGTAAAAGTTATTCAGGATAATTTCGAAATTAATATAAAAAAAGAATTAGGCATCAAAGAAATAAATATTTATTTTCAAGGATGCAATAAAACATCCTGTTTTCTACCAAGTAGTACCAACATAAATTTGTCTTCATTAGTTTCAGATAATATTGATAAAAGTTTAAATAGGGCGAATATATTAGAATTTAAAGATTATTTTTTTGTTGAAAAAAGGATCTCTGGGTATCTTACACCCAAACAATTAAATAACTTTTTAAAAAATAAAACTGTTAAGGAAGATTTTGTTGATAATCCACTCCAGTTTTTTGTTGATTCAGGTATTTTAATATCATCGTTTCTAATTATTTTTAGTGGCTTAGCATTAAATCTAACTCCATGCATTTTACCTATGATTCCAATTAATATTGCAATAATTGGAGCCGGTGCAAATGCTGGTTCGAAAAAAAGAGGTTTTTTTCTCGGATTACTTTATGGATTAGGAATTACTATTGCCTATGGAATATTAGGTATTTTAGTTATTTTAACTGGTTCACAATTTGGTTCATTAAATTCTAATCCTTGGTTTAATTTAATTTTAGCAATAATATTCTTATTTCTTTCTCTCTCTATGTTCGGATTATTTAATATTGATTTTTCAGCTTTTCAGCAGAAACTTTTTAAAAATAATTCGAATAGAATAATTATTATTTTTTTTATGGGAGCAGTATCTGCATTATTGGCTGGTGCATGCGTTGCTCCCGTTGTAATTGCAGTTTTAATTTTATCAAGTGAATTATATTTATCCGGTTCTATTACTGGATTGTTTTTTCCTTTTTTTCTAGGACTTGGTATGGCGCTTCCATGGCCTTTTGCAGGTGCTGGTTTGGCATTTCTTCCAAAACCAGGAAAATGGATGCAAATTGTGAAGTATATTTTTGGAATATTAATTTTATTTTTTACTTTTTGGTATACCACAAATGCTATAAGCGGATTTAATTATTCAAATGATAAATCAACTGTTTCATCTAAAAAGGATTTAGAATTAGTTTTAGAAAAAGCAATTATTGAAAAAAAACCAGTTATAATTGATTTTTGGGCTTACTGGTGCAAAAGTTGCAAAAAGTTAGATGAAACATTCAAAAATGAATTAGTTAGAAATGAACTTAAAAATTACACATTTATAAAATTTGATGCCAGTAATATTGAAGAAACAGAAGATGTATTAATTGAATATGACGTTATGGGATTACCAACATTAATTGTACTTAAACCAAAAGAAATTAACTAGCTTTTTGTTTCTTTGCAGTTGGTAGATTAGTTTTCTTTTCATCTAAAATATCAATTTTTCTTTTGATATACTGTTCTGTTAGATTAAATGAATCAATTTTATTGTTCATGGGAATTTCATACATAATATCAAGTAGAATTTTTTCAAGTATAGATCTTAGTCCTCTTGCACCTATTTTTCTTTTTATAGCAAGATTTGCAAGAGTTTTTACTGATTCAATTTCATAAGAAAATTTAACACCATCTAATGCAAATAAGTTTGTGTATTGCTTTAAAAGTGCATTCTTTGGTTTAGTTAAAATGTATTCTAATTCTTTTGTATTAAGTTCCTTTAATAAAGCGTAAACAGGTAATCTTCCTATAAATTCAGGTATTAATCCAAATTGAATCAAATCTTTAGGTTCAATTGTTTGATAATATTTTGAATCAGAAGAGTTATCCGATTTGAAACCGATCTTTGATTTATGCTTCTTTTTATTGAGAATTTCATCAATACCAATAAATGCTCCTCCACAAATAAACAAAATATTAGAGGTATCAATTTCTAAATATTCTTGCTGAGGATGTTTTCGTCCACCTTTTGGAGGAACCTTAGCAATTGTTCCTTCAATTATTTTTAATAATGCTTGCTGAACGCCTTCACCTGATACATCTCGAGTAATGGATACATTATCAGTTTTTTTTCCTATTTTATCAATCTCATCAATATAAATTATCCCTTTTTCAGCTTTTTTAATATCATAGGAGGCCGCTTGAACTAACTGTAGAAGAATATTTTCAACATCTTCTCCAACATAGCCAGCTTCTGTAACTGTTGTTGCATCCGTTATCGCATAGGGGACATCTAATATTTTTGCTAAAGTTTTAGCAAGGAGAGTTTTTCCACAACCTGTAGGTCCTATAAGTAAAACATTACTTTTTTCAATTTCAACATTATCAATAAAAGAAGAATAAAGTCTTTTATAGTGATTATAAACCGCAACGGATAATATTTTTTTTGCTTCAGCTTGACCTATCACATATTCATCAAGTTTTTGTTTTATCATGTGTGGTTTAAGCAAACCATTATCTGATTCATTTTTTGGATTAATTTCAGTCATTTAAAAATTATTTTGATTTTTTAACAACTTTATCAATCAAACCATAACTTACAGCTTGTTTTGCTGACATAAAATTATCTCGATCAGTATCTTTTTCTAAATCTTTTATACTTTTATTTGAATGAGAAGAGAGAATCTCATTCAAGATTTTTTTGATTCGCATAATTTCTTGAGCTTGAATATTTATGTCAGTTGCTTGACCTTGTGCTCCACCTAAAGGTTGATGTATCATAATCCTTGCATTTGGAAGGGCAAAACGTTTTCCAGTAGCACCAGCAGCTAACAATACAGCTCCCATGCTTGCTGCTTGTCCCACACAATATGTTGTAATATCACAACTTAAAAATTGCATTGTATCGTAAATAGCTAGACCTGCCGTAACCACTCCACCAGGGGAATTAATATACAAACTAATATCTTTATCAGGATCTTCACTTTGTAAAAACAGAAGTTGAGCGATGATTAAATTAGCTACATTATCATTTATACCCGTACCTAAAAATATGATCCTTTCTTTGAGCAATCTTGAATATATATCGTAAGATCGTTCACCTCTACCTGTTTGTTCAACAACCATGGGAATTAACATACTTGACTTTTCATTCATAAAATACCTCGTGTTTATTTAGTAGCTTAATTTTAAGTTCTGTATCAATCAATCTTTAATTACACTCATTAACTTATTTATTTTTTGATTTTTCAATCATGAATTCTAATGCTTTGTTAAATTTTATTTGTTCTTCAACTGATTCAATAGTGGAATTCTTTTCCATTTCGGATTTTACTTCTTCAGGTTTCTTTTTTTGCTGATAAGCAATTTGAGCAATTTCTGCATCAATTTCATGATCGGCTACGGTAAAGTTTTGTTCATCAGCAATTGATAGACCTATAAATTTGAGTTTTACGTTTTCCAAAGCTTTTTCTTTTGCTTCAATTAACAGTTTTTCTTGGTCATTAGATAAATCATTTTGAGAAGCTCCTGCCATCATTTTTTGTCTAGCAAGGGTATACATCATCTCTCTGGTTTGTTGTTGAACAGCACTTTCTGGCACATCAATTTTTGTTTTTTTCAATAAATAGGAAATGATCTGTTCATGCTTTTCTGATAATTCTTTATTTTTTGCCTGTTGATTGAGTTGATCGCGAAATATCTCTTTAAGTTGTTCAATCGATTCAACTTGAATTTTTTTTAATAAATCATCATCTAACTTTGCTTTAATCTTAATTTTTATTGATTGAATTTTCACTTTATAAGTAACTTTTTTTTCTGAGAGTTGATTTATCATAAATGATTTTGGAAATGTGATTTCTATTTCTTTTTCATCGTCAACAGAAAGCCCAATAATTTTATGACCCATATCGGGTATAAACGAATGCTCATCAGCAGAAACCCAATAGTCCTTACCTGATGCAAGTCCTTTTGATTCTGGGATAACGTCTCTTAAAGCTTGCCCATCAATAAATGCTTCATACTCGAGTTGTCCCATATCTCCAAATTCAATTTTTTTTTCATTCATTACTTCGTATGTTGAAAATTGATTCAGAAGATTTTCTATTTGCTCATCAATGTCTTTTTCAGTTACTTCGTCAAGGGTAGTTGAAATAGATATATCAGTATATTTTGGCAGTTTAAATTTTGGATAAATATCGATAGTAACATCGAATGTCGCAGACAAATCAGATGAAATATTTATTTCAGAGCACTCAATTACATTTACAACTTTTAATTCTGATTCCTTTATAGCTTTTTGATAAAACATAGGAAGTAATTGCTCCTTAACATCATTAATAATTTCTTTATTATATTTTTTTTCAACAACATTTAATGGCGCTTTACCTTTTCTAAAACCCGGAATGTTTGCATGTTTTGCATAAATGCTTACAGCTTTTACTTTTTCATTAGTTACATCAGAAGAGGGAATTTTTATTTCAATTTTTCTCCGACATTTATCAATATTTTTTACAGAAAATTTCATTTAATATATCCTTATTTTTTTTTATCTCAAAAGGGTGCCAAAACTACGACTATTTTTAATCAAGGTCAAGCTATCTACTATTTTTCAAGCACATTAAAACCATAATCAAGTAGCTCTCTTGCAGTATTATTTCTTATTTCTTTGTCATCACATCCCAATATTACAGCTATAATTCTTTTATTATCTCTTTCGGCAGTAGCAACTAAATTAAATCCTGCTCTTTTTGTAAAACCAGTTTTAAGTCCGTCACACCCTATGTATCCATCAATTTTTTTAATCAATGCATTTCTTGTTGAACACATAAATTTTCTTTTTCCAAGATATATTAATTCAGTACTTGTATATTTTAAGGTATTCGGATGATTTAAACATGCTAAAGCTAAAATAGCTATATCGTGTGGTGTGCTTACATCTAAATTTTGATTATCTTCAACAATTAATCCATGATCAGAATAGTATTTAGTAGCATTCATTCCGAGTTCTATTGCTTTTTTGTTCATAAGATTTACAAAATTACTTTTACTTCCTGCGATATGAATGCTTAAAGCCCTTGCCGCATCGTTTGCAGAGTGAACCATTATAGCGTACAACATATCTTCAACAGTAAAATCAGTTTCTTTAACGTCCAAATATAATTGTGAGCCCCCAATGCCCATAATTTCATCATTAATTATAATCTTATCATTAAGAGATATTTTTTTCTTATCTATTGCTTCTAAAGTGATTAAAAGAGTCATTAATTTCGTTATACTTGCAGGGTATGCAAAAGCTGATCCGTGATTTTGAAATAAAATTTTTCCTGATGTTGCATCAACAACAATAGCCCCTTGATAAGGTTTTCCAATCAGAGATTGATAATTTTTATTTAACCTCTTTTCTTCTTTATTTCTGCGAAGATGACCACTTTCATTAGAAGGTACATAATATAAATTTTCGCTCATTGTTTTGTCATTTTCATTTCCCGTTTTAAATTCTGAAATGTTGCTTTGTTTATTCTGTTTATTTATTTTATCTTGATCAATGCTAGGTTTTTTAAACAAAACTAGAATAATAACAATATGAATTGTAACGAATAAAAAAGCGATGATTATAGATTTATATTTGTTCATCTTATAAAATGTACTATGAATCATAAATTTGAGTCTAAAAATGAATGATATACAATATCAATTTGTAAAAAAAATTTTATCTGCTTCGTCTCATAGCGCAAAAGAAGTTGGGCGCGCTTTTGCGCCTTCTAACATTGCTCTTTGCAAATATTGGGGAAAAAGAGATGAAGTTCTTAATCTTCCATTAAATAGTAGTATTTCAATTTCCTTAGGAAATAAAGGTAGTTTTACGGAAATTAAAAGAAGTAATAAAGATACATTTTTTCTAAATGATAAAATCATTGATAATAAAACAGCTTTTTCAATTAGATTATCAAAATTTTTAGATCTTTTTAGAAGTCATTGTAGAGCACCGGGATTTGAAATTAGGACAACAAATAATATACCAACAAGCGCAGGACTTGCCTCTTCAGCATCTGGATTTGCTGCACTTGTGTTGGCATTAAATGATTTAACTGGATGGGAATTAAATAAGAAAGATCTCTCATTGTTAGCTAGATTAGGAAGCGGTAGTGCATCACGCTCTATTTATAATGGATTTGTTATTTGGAATGCCGGTAAAAATGATGATGGTTTAGATTCTTATTCACAATTGATTAATATTAAGTGGCCTGAAATTAGAGTTGGAATTATAAAAATTGATGAGTCTGAAAAAAAGATTAGCTC
>MDSZ01015568.1_pt1 | contig 11290 bp, 9 predicted proteins | sample 811201 | NCBI WGS metagenome assembly MDSZ01 (sample SAMN05326647, study PRJNA326480) | marine metagenome | isolation source: seawater | place: Indian Ocean: North | collected 2010 | reverse complement strand
TTCCTTTTTTTCCTTTTTTGACCTTTTTAACTTTTTCCATTAAAAAGCGATATAATTTTGAATCACTACTAACTTTAGACATTAGTTATAAATTAAAAATAGAAAATTATTCAAACATTTTACTAGTTAATTCAGACCCGTGATATCCAAGAGTGAAAACAGCTAATGCTCCAAGAAGAACAAATGACATTTTACTTGCTCTTTTATGGCGATATGCGATATATCCTATTAAGGGAACAATGAATAGAACATGTAAAATATATATGGACATATGATGTTTGTGAACTTCTTCATGGGTCATTTTACCTTTATATTGTTTTTCTGGTTCATGCGCTTCAGGTTTCATTAATCCAGTAATTCCGTATTTACCTTTTCTAAGTGGTAGAATTCTACAATCATAGTAGTAATCATACCATGCCATAGCGACATAAGCTATTACAAATATACCAAATAATACTGAAACTAGTAATAGTTTATTTTTAAGAACACTAGTAGGATTTATTAGAAATACACCAATTACAATTAAGGCAAAAATAATACATTTAACATTTAAAACGAATGGTTGTCCAAATAACCCTCCTGCCATTTATATAATAGTAAATAGATATTAAAAAACTATATTTTTTAAAATAAATTCTTTTAAAATTATATAAATAAATGGAAAATATTTCAAAACAATTATTAGTTTCATTTTTCATAGTAATTGCTATTATAGCAGTTGGTAGTTATATGTTTATAAACAGGGAAAAAACACCAGACCCTAAAAATTCATTTCCTATCCCAATACCCACACTTAACAAACAAGTAATAAATACAGTACCTTCAGTCACTACTACTTCAAAAACTGTTCCGGTTACAGTTCCGGCGGCAACACTTCCAGCAGCAACACTTCCAGTTACAGTTCCAGCAGCAACAATTCCAGTAGTTACGGTACCAGTTGATATAAATAATACCCCAATTCCAGTAGTAACTAATGCTTCATATCCAGAGAATATTGAAATAGATTATAATTATCAAACTGAACAAGCTGAATCTGTAGTATTCGATGAAATGACCGTCACTGAAATTCAAAGATTAACAAACGACGTTTTATTTCAACGTTACGCTATGATAGCAATATTTGTTGCGGCATCTTATCAGGCTAAAGCCAAAGAAGGTTGGACAAATATAGAGGTTGTAAATGAGGAATATTTAAAAATAGCAATCAAAAATATGGTATTATTAATTAATGAATTAAGAGTTAGAAGTTTCTTGAGTGAGAAAGATTTTTACAAAGTTATGGCATATTCAGAAATATATTATAGATGTTCTCAAAATCCAAATAGTATTCAGTGTAAGGAAAATTACACATTAGATGGCGAATTACCATTACTTTTTAATCCTACATACTCAGATTTAAATTACACTTTTGAAAGATATGAAAGTGAAATAGTTATACCAGAAATAAATAGACTAAGAAGAGAAAATAGAAGATACGATATAAAATATTTAGAATTAAGAACTTATGAAGAGAAAAATGCTTATTTAAATTCACAACCGAATCCAGTACCAACAACCCAGGCACCAATGGTACCAACAACACAACCACCAATGGTACCGACAACACAGGCACCAATGGTCCCGACAACACAGGCACCAATGGTACAGACACAACCACCAATGGTACCAACACAGGCACCAATGGTACCGACAACACAGGCACCAATGGTCCCAGAGAATTGCGAATGTTTAACACCAGATATTATGTATAGCAATGGTGTTCTTCTTCCAGATGATAAGTGTGGTTGTCATGCGGATTATCAACGTGGATTTATTTGTTATACACAGGGAAGATGTAGCAATGCTTTAGGTGATCCTGTATATAATGGTGCTAGTTATAGAAGTTGTGTACCAGAATTAGAATCTCAAGCATGTTACAGAAGAAATAGAGCCACTCAACCATCAGTTAATAATCAGGCTCAACAGCAGAACACCGCCCCTCCACCAGCAGCTCCTCCAGCAGCTCCTCCAGCGACTAATAATCAGTTTCAACAGCAGAACACTGCTCCTCCAGTGACAAATAATCAGTTTCAACAGCAGAACACCGCTCCTCCAGTAGCACCACCCCCCGCACCCGCTCCAGCGGCAACAACTACAGCGTTAGTACCCAATTCATTCTAAATTAGTCAAATTTTTACACGCCAAAACAGTATGAATTAAAAGCATTCCGATAGTCATTGGACCTACACCTCCGGGAACAGGTGTAATAGCGGATACCTTATCTAAAACATCCGTATAATTAACATCCCCCACTAATCGGTACCCCGATTTCTTACTAGAGTCATCAACAGCATTTATTCCAACGTCTATAATTACACAACCCTCTTTAATCCAACTACCATCAACCATTTCTCTTCGACCACAGGCACAGACCAGAACATCCGCTTTTTTAGTAATTTCCTTTATGTTTTCAGTTTTAGAGTGACAGATAGTAACTGTCGCATTTCTGTGAAGCGCCAAGAGGGCCATAGGTAATCCAACGATATTACTTCTCCCCAACACTACAACATGCTTACCCGAAAGATTAATATCATATCTATCCAAAAGTTCAATACATCCTGATGGTGTACATGGCGCCATACATTCATCTAATCTGTTTAAAGCCAACCGCCCCATATTCTCAGGGTGAAATCCATCTACATCTTTTGATTTACTTACAGCTCTAAGAATTTCTGCTTCATCTAGGTGATTCGGAAGTGGAAGTTGAACTATAATACCATGAATATCTTTATTTTCATTCAACATATTTATTGAATTTATTAAATGAGTATTAGACACGTCTTCACTATGAGGAACGAGCATAAAAAACATACCCAGTTCTCTACATGCCCTTTCTTTCATTCTAATATAAGTAGAGGAGTCTTTACGCGCCCCCACTTGAATAATACCCAGACCCGGGCAAATACCCTTTTCTTTTAATTCAGATATTTCAATGGTTAATTCCTCCCGAATACGCATTTGTGTAGCTTTTCCATCTAAAATAGTTGGCATAATAAAATAAAAAGTATTTTATTCTATAAGTAAAAATAGAGTAATTAATTAGCATAAACCATACGCCAAAAGAAGATAACCGACTAAACCAAGAGCTACTCCAGAATAAACTCTCATCTGCATATGTCTATAAATGCGTAACCATGCTTTAACCTGTTCAGGCGAGTTTAGAGATTCAAGCATATACTGAGATTTAGGTGTTAATATGTAGTATAAATAGTTGAACCCAAGAGCAATAACAATAAATAAGCAAACTTTATTACCAGTCGGCATTTTCTTTAACTGGCGTATAAAATTTAAGGAAACAACAGCAAGTACTAAACCAATAAAGAATCCCTGAAGATAAATATTTAATCTTTCATTGGCTACACTTTTATAGTTTTTAACCTGATTAGCATCTAATAAACCCTCGAAATCCTTGAATACCTTAGCATCCTTAGTTGAAATCATACAGAAAAGCATACTTCCGACAAATGCGGCTCCTAATAAGCAAGTTGTTCCACAAACCATTGTTTTATAAATAAAACAAATATTTTATTTTTTGTTATAATTATTATTAGAAGACTGATACAACTTTTTTATTTGTTCAACTTTACTAAAGTGGGTTCGTTTTGACCCTAACCCTTTTTTTCGCAATGTTCTTTTCCTAATTCGTGTTAAATTATTAGCGTAATTTCTTATAAGGGTTCTTATAGAACTATCCAAATTTTCTATCTTTTTTTTAATTTCTTCTACTAAATCTTCTCTACTTTTTTTTGGATATTTTAATCTCTGTTCAACATACCAAATACACCAGGCAGCGCAATAACCACCTGGATCATCTGAAATTATTTTAGCGCTTTCAACCTTCATTGATATCTCGTCTTCCTCCATTTCCTGAAAATTGGCGTTTTTCATTGGTTTTTTGTATTTCATTCCAAATAAACTAAATATTTTTCTTAATCTTGTATCCAATTTTGTTTCATCCGTTGAGAATCCATATGGTTCAAATCGTTCACATTTCCGTTTTCGGAAATCAAAAAATAATATATTTGAGTGGGCGCTTTCGAATTGTTTTCCCACCAAAAAAACAGGTAAAACTCCAAAGCGTACGCTATTATCATTTAAACTTTTAATTAGTTTTTCCCGGAATCCTATAGGTGCCGTTAAAATGCCATTATTGAAATTAAAATATAAATGAGTATTTTGAACTATTTGATTAAAACTATAGTTATTATTAATTTCAGGTTCTCCAAATAGGACTAATTTTTTCCTATTTTTATTTCTTAAATAATTCAGTCCAAGTAAAATATCCAATTGACTTCCCTTCCAATATGCTCCTGAAACATTCCGTTTTCTTAAAAGCGTAATACTATCTGGCATAATATAAACAGAGATTTATTTCTCTATTTATTTATATGTATCCCTTCGTTGACATAATATATATAGTAGTTCTTGTACCAACACTATTATATCTTGGATTAAAAAAACAATCAGCACCCCCTCAACTCTTTAGATTCGCACTTCTACTTGGTGTATTAGTATTAATTTATCACGTATCAAATTTATATCAACAACCAGAACAAGAAGATGAATATGACCCAGTACCAGATAGGTCAAATAATGCCGAAATTTCAAACAATATAATTCATGAATAAATTTTTTATTTTTTATTTCTATTTATAAATCTAACATCAGATAATTATAATTATCAATGCTTTCCAATATTCCTAAAAATCTCGCTCCTAAATTTACTACTTATTCAAGAATAACACAAAATGTTAGTGATATATTAAGTGAAATACATAATAATCCGGTAAAAATACCAAATATAATGGGTATGGACAATCCTGAAGTAATATTACAGAAACAACGGTCGTCATATAACAATGCCAATTTTATAGCACAGTATCAGAATGTAGATATCTCAAGTTTAAATAGATATTTAAATAATTACAAAAAGGTAAAATATGATTGGGCAACTACCCCATTTAATCAACGTAAAGAAGTGTTTTTAAAGGCCGCGGATTTATTAACAAATAAATATTATGATAGAATGCTCGCATACACTATAGCTGGACAAAATAAGACAATATACGAAGCAGAAATAGATGCCATATGCGAACTTGTTGATTTCCTTCGCTTTAATGTAGCATATTGCGAAAATATTCACAAAAAACAACCAATCACTCCAGAGGATGGTTTTATCTCAAATACATCTGAATATAATCCACTGAATGGTTTTGTAGCAGCAATAACACCATTTAATTTTACAGCGATTGGTGGTAATCTCGCGAGTGCTCCTCTTATGTTTGGTAATAGTGTCCTCTGGAAACCATCGAATAGTTCAGTTTTGTCAAATTACCTTTTCTATGAAATACTTATGGAAGCCGGATTACCAAGGGGAATACTTAATTTCTGTCCAATGGAACCTGAATTATTCTTTAATTCTATTAACAAAAGACCAGATCTAGGGGCACTTCTCTTTACCGGTAGTTCAGAAGTATTTGATAACATATATCAGGAAGTAGGTAAGAATATAAAGATTCGCAATAATTATACTAGACTTATAGGAGAAACCGGTGGAAAAAATTTCCATTTTGTGGACGATACATATTGTAATAATTTACATTTCTTAGCGGAGCAAACGGTTCAAAGCGCATTTGGTTATTCAGGTCAAAAGTGTAGTGCTTGTTCAATTATATATCTACCAGAGGATTATTTAGACCAATTTATTAAAATTTTGAAACGGGAAATTAACAAATTCTTATTTCAGCATGAGAATTATGGATTAATTAATGCTGAATCGTATAACCGTACATTATCAGTGATTAAAGAAATAAGGGAAACACCAGAAGAAGAATTAACAGTAGTTATTGATTCTGAATATACTAATGAAAAAACATATTTCGTATCACCTTTAGTAGTAGAATGTAAGAACCATGATAATATGATCTTCAATAAGGAATTTTTCGCACCAATACTTGCTATATATCCATATAGTAAAGATAAAAAATTAGAAGCATTAAAAATGTGTACCGAAAGTAACAATTATTCTCTTACGGGTTCAGTATTTTCCTCAAATGAATATATGATTATGGCAGCAAATGATTTATTGAGAGAAAAAACAGGAAATTTTTATGTAAATTGTAAGAGTACAGGTTCTATAGTAGGAAATCAACCATTTGGTGGTTCAGGTAAATCGGGAACTAATGATAAAGCAGGAGATATAAACTTGTTATACAGATTGTTTAATCAGAGAAATTTAAAAATAAATTATGAATATTAAACTTAAACGACTACACCCTTTTTGAATCTCGCTTTTTCTTTACCGGTTAAACGGCAGGATTTTCCCACCTCCTTGAATAGTTCAATGTCTAATATAGGTAAAATAGGTTCACACTGCCAATAATATCTTTTGTAATACATATCTAGTTCAAACTTATCGGGATAATAGTGTGAGATTCCACTATTGGAATCTCCAGCAGTTTTTCTGGCACCCACTGGCAGTAAATGCCAACTGTTCTTGGGAAGAATACAAAGTAGTTGAACTAGCGAATTATACACTACCTTTTTCTTAATTTTTATGGTATTTATATTGAATTCCCTTCCCCATTTTCTTAGGTATTTAACCATATCAAACACAGCGGGAGCGTGTGCGGCATTGTAACTATAATAGAAACTTACATTTCCAGTGAAGTAGTAATCAGTTACCCATTTAAAAATAGTCATATACTCCAATACTAATCTCTCAATATCCTCTTCTTCATCCACTTCGAGGCATCTGTTATAGAATCGCCACCTCCATCCTCGTTCCCCAATCTTAATATATTTTTCCTTTCCCTGTTGTTCTTCAAGCATAGGCAGATTATTTTTAAGTTCTCGCATTTTCTCTTCTTCGGAGGAGAAAGTCATCCAGTTGATATTGAACCTTTTACGACCCTTAGATATTTTAAGTAGTTCCGAATCTTCACCTTCCGCTATTTTATCTAGAAAGTAAATAAGAAAGGGTTGATTGATTTTATTATTAACTAGTAAGTGTTCATTAATTTTATAGAGAACATGAGTATATGCTTCTAAAATAATTTTCATTCCATTTCCCCTTAAGTTAAGGGATACAGTATGTGGAATAAAATCATTTCCAAGTACAAAACAAATCACTACGTAATCATCTATAAAATTGCCCCTCTTTATATTTTCGTCCAATGTATTGTTCATATCTCTAGTAATAAAGGTTTTATCAATATCTAGCATTTTTACTGTTAGTAATTCAATAATAGCTCGTTTTAGTTCATCTATATTCAGGTATAGAAAACTGTCTTCCACAATTTTACTTCCTTTTTTACCTAGAAATTCCACCTCTTCTCTTAGTAGGAAAACATTGTTCATTCTAAGAACCATAGAAAGCATGATTAAATCGGCATCCAATCCATAAATTACAATATTACAAGAATCATTATTTTTAAAAAAATCCCGATTTTCACGTATATAATTTACAATTTTGTGTTCACCTTCACCAGGAACACTACTATCATTAAGGATGTATTTTACCTCACTCTCCGCCCCCGCTCCCTGATCCCGTTGTGTATAATTAAAGAGTGCTTCATTAAGTTTCTCCATAAACTCCGTTCCAGGGGAAATGGCATTAGTATCCCAGGATTCACCATCACTATCCATGGCATTCTTAAAACGGCGTGAACGCTGTTGAATGATTTTCGCCATAGGAGCTACACCATCAACGGCGATATACACCAACTTTGGATTAACTTGTTTCTCCAATTTTTTAATGTAGTTAATTACAGATACAATCATTTTTTTCTCGTAAATGTCTTTTTTAAGGGAATTGTAGTCCATTTCTACAATCTTTCTACAACAGGGATGGATAGCGCAATTTAAATCCAAAAATAAAAAGGTGTCGTTAAGTACATTGATATTTTTGATAATAGATTCAGGGTAGTCTTCGCATAATTTCTTGAAAAAAAGGGGAATCCCCATAACTCTAAATAATTCTTTCCCCCAAATCTTTAAGCCTTTTCAAAAGAAAGGAGTTTACAGTTCCTTAAGTCCATGAGGATCATCATCACCTTTGTCTTCGATACCACCCCCCTGTGTACTGAAGTCCATATTCAATTCGCCTTCATCTTCTCCATCACTATCGGCGAAATCAATCTCTGCTTCAGTAGTACCAACAGCACTCGCATCGGTAATATTACTAGGAATTTCCTTTAATTTAATTAGTTCACGGACTTCATCATTTGTATATTTGTGAATAACGTCAACTTTATCTGTTTCAAAGTCTCTCACCGAAACAATAATAACATCATTTAGGTTAATATACACCTTTTTTCGCATGGCACCTCGGATTACTCCGATAGCCATTCCGCTGGCACCTCCTACTCCACTGTTACCGCTATTACTTGCTTTACCACCATTTCCTATGGTTCCTCCACCATACAATTTACATTCTACACGGCAACCCCCAAGCATTTTTGTAACTAACGCATATTTTTGTCCATCTTCAGCAAATTCAAGCGGTTTCTTATCAAATTCGCTACCACCTGCTTTCTTTTTCTTATATCCTTTACCACCAATAGTATTCTTTTTTCCCATCTTAGTATATTAATAAAATAAAAATACTATTTAAGTGTTTCAATTTTATAAATATTTTATTATAAATATAAAATGAAAGATTCTTTTTTAGTTGAGCGATTTAGATTTTTAGTGAAAACAAGAGATAAATATAATCAGTCGTTAACAACAATATATAACATGTTGTATTCTATAATGTTCCGTGTAAATGACAATTATAGTCAGGGGATATTTACACAAAATAAATTAACGAATTATTTTACTTCTCTTGAAGAAATATCTTTTGAATTTAAATCGCTAAATTTACCATTGACGGTTAAAGACATCACCGAAATTACTATTTTAAAATTAAATAAGATAGTAACAAGACTAAATGAAAAAATACAAGCGATTTGTCAGGAGTGTGGTGCTAAGAATATAGACGACACCTTTTATATTGCTACAGGAAACCGACTTACTACTGTAATGAATGGAAAATCAGAAGAGTATACAAAATTACTACTATTTTTTAACAAAATGTATGTACCTACATCCTATAAAATCTATAGGAATTCTAATAAAGAAAATAGCAAGGATTTAACGTTATATAAAAATAATCCATCAGATGAACCAGATGAGTTGTCTTATGATTACTACAATATAGGTATGTTAGATTTTCCAAGTTGTAAACCCTTAATTAAAAAAAATACATCTATGATTGAACATATAAATGGTGCCAGAATATATATTCCGTATGATACAATTGTTTATAAAAAAAATAAGAATCCATCAATTTCCAATAATTTCTTAGTAATGAATGGTTATTTTATTAATGATTCACTTAATCTTTCTAGAATAGGTGGAACTATAGGAAGAAAGAACCGTGAAATAATAAAAGACTTAGTATCGATAAACATCAATAATTCATTTAAATATGGATATTTAGATCAGATGTCTATTAGGGATTTCCTTGTTTATTCAAACAATGATATAATAGAGAAAATATTGGTTGCCCACAATAAATTAAACAAGTTAAAGGAAAAGACTATATCCACATTAGTTAAAGAATTCCTCAATAAGTCAATTGAAGGTCAAAGGGAAATTCTCACACTCTTTCTTTTAGTTAAAGATAATATAGAGGTTCAATATTTAGCGTATCTTATGTACGACATGATAAGTAATGAATCATATCTATTAAAACCCCAACCTTTAGCTGAGAATGTATATAATTCACTTCATTGGACTATTCAAAAGATATTTAAAACCGCTGTAAAGTCTGTAACCCAGTATTCAAAACACATTATAGATTTCAGTGAAGAAGATATTCCCTATGAGAAACGAATTTTCTTAATGAAAGTACCCAAGAGTGTTAAGGTTAAGGCGATGGATAAATACAAGGAAATTTCAAATAAGGGAAGTGATTCATCCACTAAGTCCCAACAGTATCTTGATGGTCTATTAAGAATACCATTTGGTAATTACAGAAAGGAAAAGATTTTGATGGATTTAGATAATTTTAAGGAGGAAGTATCTAACTTTTTAATGGAAATGAAATCACTATTAAAAAATTTCCCAGATTTAGATAATATAAAACTAACAGATGACCTAAAGTCTAACGATATCAACAACTTTTTACTTGATTTTAATAAAACATTAGAAACTCTAATTAATAGTAAAATATCTGATGAACAAATAAATGACCCAGATTATGTAAAATCACAGTTGTCATTTTTAGATAAAATAAAGGTACCTGAATTAAAGATGAAGGTTAAATTAGTTAATAATATACTCAAGGAACATAATTCCCCTATAAATGAAAAACAGAAAAAGAAAGATTTAATAAACTCATTGTTAAATTCTATACTAAATACTCAATCATTGTCCTTGAAAAAGTGTATTTATTATAATATTACAGGAGACCAGAATTTTACTGATGTGGAAGTATCTAACTCATTAGATATAATTAATACAAAATTTATTACATTAACTGATAATTGGAATACCTATAATTTAGATATTAAGAGTTATATAACTGATGTTAAAAAGACTCTTGATTCAGCGGTTTATCAGCAGAATGAAGCAAAATTAGAAATAGAACGGATTGTAGCACAGTGGATTAATGGTGATATGAAGGGTTATTGCTTTGGATTTGAGGGACCACCGGGTACAGGTAAAACATCATTAGCAAAAAAAGGTATTGCTAATATTCTTAAAGATTCCGATGGAAATACCAGACCTTTTGCTTTTATCGCTGTAGGTGGTTCCAGTAATGCCTCTACATTAGAAGGACATTCCTATACATATGTTGGTTCAACCTGGGGTAAAATAGTAGATATTTTGATTGAAACAAAGTGTATGAACCCTATTATATATATAGACGAATTGGACAAGATATCACAAACTGAGAATGGAAGGGAGATTATTGGAATTCTTACGCATTTAACGGATTCATCACAGAATGATCAGTTTACGGATAAATATTTCGCCGGTATAGACATTGATTTATCAAAGGTGCTTTTCATTTTTTCCTATAATGATTTTTCACGAATAGACCCCATTTTGGCGGATAGAATTCACCGTATCAAGTTTAGACATCTTTCCAAGAAGGACAAGGTTCATATTATAGATAATTACATTTTACCTGAAGTATTAGAAACGGTAGGATTTAATAAAGATGAAGTCCAGTTTAATAAGGGTACTATTGAATATATTA
>MDSZ01219445.1_pt1 | contig 11292 bp, 9 predicted proteins | sample 811201 | NCBI WGS metagenome assembly MDSZ01 (sample SAMN05326647, study PRJNA326480) | marine metagenome | isolation source: seawater | place: Indian Ocean: North | collected 2010 | reverse complement strand
TTATTACGGGCTATTTGATGGGAACCCTTAGGAATAAAACTGCGACAATTAATTTATTTTATTTTACAGTTCTCTGGATAATGATATTATGTGCCCAGTTCTTAATATCATGTATAGTTCGATATCAGCATTTATTTGGTGTCAATAATCTATTATTCTGGTCCAAGTGGGCGGGAACATGTGTTTATACTTTATGTTTTTGCGGAATTTTCCAATTTATTTACCCGCTTAGAAGAGGCAGTTAATGTTAAAAGCTGATAATGTAGTATCATATTCTCAATATTTATTCGCAGGCATATTCGCTTGGTTAATCATAATTATTTTGATTATTAGATATTTTCAAATTCAAGTTTTAAACAATGATTCTTATAGTATAAAAGCTAATTCAAATAGGATTCGTAAAATTACTCAAACAGCACCCAGAGGTTTAATTCTTGATCGCAATGGTCAAATATTAGTTGATAATTATCCTACATATGTTTTGACTGCAATTCCTTGGGAGTTATCTGATAAAGAAGAAAAATTTTCGATTATTTCAAATGTTATTGGATTAAATAGGGATAAAGTAGAGGAAAATTATAAAAAATATTACAGAGGAAGATTTAATCAAGTTAGGATTGCAAAAGATTTAAATTTTGATCAAATCTCAAGGCTTGAGGAAAATAAGATTGATTTACAGGGTATTTACTACGAATATTATCCAGAAAGGTATTTCCCAAGTATAATTAGAGGCTCTCATATCTTTGGGAATGTGAAGGAAGTTGATAGAGAAATAAGAAATTCACTGGAGAATAAAGAAAATTATGAGTTAGGTGATATGATAGGTTGGAGTGGTATTGAAAAGAAATATGAAAAATTCTTGAAAGGGAATAGGGGAATATACTTTTATGAAGTTGATGCCTTAGGTAGAGAAGTTGGCCACATAAATGACCTAGAGCCTCAAGAACCAGTACCTGGAGTAAACATTATTACAACCTTAAATCTAGAAATTCAGGACAAGATTGAAAAAATAATAAAAGGCAAAAAAGGTGTTCTTCTTGTTAGTGAAAGCTATTCTGGAGAAATATTAGCTGCAGTCAGTTCACCAGATTACGACCCCGAGTTATTTACTGGACTAATACTAGAAAGCACATGGCAGGATATATTAAACAACCCAGATAAACCATTGTTAAATAGATATTTACAAGGGTTATACCCTCCCGGTTCGATTGTAAAAATGATTACTCAAGCTGCTCTTATGGAAATTGTCGATTTCAATCCAAATACTACCTATGTTTGTGATGGATCTTACCAGTTTGGGGACAGATTATTTGGTTGTTGGTGGCATGAAGGACATGGAAAAATAAACATGTCTACAGCTATGTTGGTTTCATGTGATGTATATTTCTACAAAGCTATCCAATTACTCGAACTTGATCAATTAGCAGGAGTCTTTAGAGAATTTGGGTTTGGGGAACTTACCGGCATTGATATACCAGGCGAGGCAAAAGGAATTGTACCAGATAAAAGTTACATGAATAAAAAACATGGCCGATATAATTGGAGTAAAGGAGCGCTTTTAAATATCTGCATTGGACAGGGTGAAATTCTTTCAACTCCAATGCAGGTTCTTAATTTTACAAATTTGCTTGCTACAAAAGGACAGGCTGTAAGACCACATTTCGTAATGAATCAAAATCAAAATGAAAATTTAAAACCGAACATTAGCAATAAAACTTGGGACCAGATAACAATGGATATGGCCTTAGTGATCTCGGATGAAAATGGGACAGGGAAAAATGCGGCACTTGATATACCTAATGTGTCCGTATTTGGTAAAACTGGTACAGCTGAAAATAACCACGGTGACAGCCATGCTTGGTTTATTGGTTGGCTTGAAAAAGAAAAAGAAAAATATTCTGTTGTTGTCCTTATGGAGAACGCAGGATCTGGCGGAAAAATCGCGGCCCCAATTGCTAAACAAATTTTCCTTGCATTGGTATCAAAAAATAACAAATACGCGGATGAGTAATGTTTAAAATTAACTACGATTTTTTAAACGAAATCCCTAGACAACTTATTTGGGCTGTAATATTCCTTAACAGTTTGGGCTTAGTTGCGCTAAAGAGTATAGCTCAACATCATTCTGGGTTGATTCTTCAAAACCCATTTACAAAACAGCTGATTTTTTTATGCCCCGCTATTATTATTTGTACTCTTATCACAATGACTCCTCGCTATTTAATTCACAAATATGCCTACCCTTTTTATGCTTTGGGAATTATTTTAGTTTTACTACCCTTTCTTGGTGATACTCACTCTGGTACTTATCGCTGGTTGAATTTTGGCCTTCCGATATCTATTCAACCTAGTGAGTTTGCAAAGGTTTTTACTATCCTTGCTTTAGCAAGATATTTATCTGATCATAATTTAAAGATGAGAAATATTACGGTAATTTTCCTACCGATTATATTAGTAATTCTTCCAACATTTATCATATTAAAGCAGCCAGATTTAGGAACATCAGTAATTATAATAGCACCATTACTGCCCATGCTTTACTGGTCTGGTGCAAATCCATTTCACCTATTTTTACTTTTGGCTCCTATTTTAAGTATGGCAACAGCATTTCATTCAGTTGCATTCACAGTTTGGGCAATTATCCTATCAGTTGTAATACTTTTATCAAGACCTGGTAGATTTGTTTCATTGTTAATTTTTTTTGGAAACATATTTTTAGGATTGCTATCTCCAGCATTGTGGAATAGTTTTTTCACACAATATCAAAGAAATAGGATATTAACATTATTTAATCCTGAAAAGGATCCTCTGGGTGCTGCATACCAAATTATACAAAGCAAAACGGCAATTGGTTCAGGAGGTGTATTTGGGAAAGGTTGGGGAGAGGGGACTCAAACTCAATTAAAATTCCTTCCGGTTCAAGAATCTGATTTTATTTTGTCTGTCATTGGTGAAGAATTAGGTTTCATTACGATTGCTTTTACTTTGATAGTTTTTGGTTACTTTTGTTCTCAAATTATTAAAATTTCATTCCTTTCAAAAGACAGATTCTCAAGTCTTGCATTAATTGGTTTTGCAACGGTGTTTTTATCCCATGTTTTTGTGAACACTGCGATGACAGTCGGACTTATTCCTGTTAAAGGTCTGCCATTTCCGTTTATTTCAGCTGGTGGTTCATTTCTAATAACTTGCTACATCATGTTGGGATTAGTGCTTAAGCTAAGTATTAATTACGCTGATTAGCTTAAATTTATTTGATGAAATAAAATTAACCGGTAAATTGCATATGCGTTTTCGGTTAAGAACGGGAAATAAATGTTTAAGATCTCCACATATTTTTTATTAGTCTTTTTATTAGCGGCTAAATTTAACTCCTTTATTTTAGCTCAATCGGGTTGGGAGAAAGAGCAGAGGAGATTAAATGCTAAAATTGATCGTATAAGAGTTCAAGTTGATTCGCTGGAGATGGATAACCAAATATTGTTACCAGAATTAATGTCAGCATTCAAGCAGGCTGTAAAAAGTAAATCTCAGCAAGATTCAGTAACACTTGTTATCCTAAAAAGAATTAATACTTTGAGTAATAAGATTTCCCTTCTAGAACAGCAAAGTAGATATGCTGACAGCACAGCATTAGAAAATTTGAATAGATTAGTACACATTGAAAATAAAATTGTAACATTAACAAATAGTTATAACGAGATGGCTAGATTAAAATCTGGAGGTCCGATTTCATCTGCGCCAGAATTCAACCTAGCTCAGTATAAACAAAAATATATGGAGAGTCTTTCCAATTTTCAAAATCAACAATACGAAAGAGCAATTGAAGGTTTTCAGTCATTGGTTAAAGCAGATCCTTCAAATGAATTAGCTGACAATAGTCAATATTGGTTGTCTGAATGTTATTACGCGCAGAAAGATTTTAAGAGAGCGATAGCAGAATTTTCAAGAGTATTTACCTTTGCTGGAACAGATAAAAATGATGATGCTCAATTAAAAATAGGTTTATCTTACAAAAGTATGGGTAACGTAGAAAAAGCCAGAGAAGAATTTCAACGTCTTATAGATTATTTCCCAGGAAGTGAGTTTTACCCAAGAGCAAAAGAATCTTTAAAACAGTTGTCAATTGACTAAGCGATTATTCGCATAACTTTATATGTCAAAAAAACTTTATTACATTACTACAGAAATTACACCATTTGCCAATCCTACAGGTTTAGGTGACTTTTCTGTTCATGTTCCATTAAGATTACAGGAGAAGGGGCATGATATTAGAACTATTATACCAAAATATGGATATGTCAGTGAAAGAAAATATATTTTAAGAGAAGTAATAAGACTTAGAGAAATACCTTTTGAATTTCTTGGTGAAAACCAGATTGCAAGTGCCAAAAGTGCTTTTATACCAAAAACACGAGTTCAAATTTATTTTCTAGAGCACGAAAATTGGTTTAAACCTTTAACGAATCTTGTTTATAAGTCTAAAAATGGAAGGATACTAGCTGATAATACTACGCGCTATGGTTTCTTTTCAAAGGCAGTTCTATCTACATTGCCTCATTTGTTCTGGACCCCTCATATATTTCTGTGTAATGGATGGCAAACTTCGATGCTTCCAAGTTTTTACAAAAATCATTTTGAAGGATCAAGCAAATTCTATAAAAAAATCAAAACAATCCTTTTGATTCATGAAAATGATGAATTTTCAGATGTCTTGAGGAGTGATTTAGATTCTATGAAAATACAAATTGATCCTTCCTTAAAAGGAAACACCTTAAATGCATATGAGGTCGCAGCTTTTAATGCTAATGGTATCGTTATTTTTAATCGTCCATCATCTTTAATATCTAAAAAACTAATGAAATTACCGGGTTTAATGAAGAACAAGAAAAAAATTAGTATTATAGATTTAAAGGATGATGAAAATCCAGATTATGATTCAATCACAGAAGAATTGAATACAATTATAAAAAAAACCCCCTGATCACCTTTATCGCATTATATTAATTTTATGAAACCACATAAGTTTCTAATGTTTTCGGGTTTTCTTTTTTTGCTTGTTTTATTCACCTGGCGTTGTCAGGAGAGTCCGGTAAACACAAACTTGTCAGATTCTGGTTTGTCATTACGGGATACTACCTTTTACGATATTCGAGGTCAATCATATTGGATATCTCCTCAACTTGGATTAGTAGAAAGATTATATTTTGGATCTAGAGATAATATTTCAGCATTTAATAATCTTTTTGAAATGCCCACATCAAGTTCATGGTCAAATTTTTTAGATAGTAATATAAATGTTGATAGTGCTCATTTTATTATTTATTCTGGAGACAGTTTAGTTTTTTTTGATCAATCTCTAGACTTGTATTTTTCAAATGATTCTCATTTTAGTGAATCAAACAGCGTAAACTCGGATTTCCATGACTTTAGTTTAGTTGATTGGAATTACAATGGTTCAGGTAATCTTGATATAGAACTAGACTCTGTTGGCGATTTTGTAAAAAGCTCTTTAAAATGGGATATATCAAACTTAATAGGTACTTTAACTGATACCACAGATACAAATATTGTTAGGTCATTTCTTGTTAATTATAGTTCAACTGATTCCTCTTTATTTTCTTTTTACAGCAGACAGGCTACAACCAACCTAAGTCCTCAGATAGTATTCTATTACAGACAGTTTGAAGGTGACTCAATTGATACAAATTCCTACAAATATTATGCTTCAAAAGATTTGACTTTAATTGAAACAAATTCTCATAGCTCCAATGATACATCAAATTATGGAATTAGTTTGGGTCTTGGGCAGCGAATGTTACTAGATATTCAATTTGAATTGCCGGAAGGATTTTTAGTTAAAAGTGCAGAATTGTTTTTATTTCAAGATTCTATTTCTGTTAATGATGGTCATAAAATTATTATTGATCCCATAATTAATATACCAGATACTAATAGTTATTATTTTGATAATGATCCATATTCTACAGTTGGCTATCCATATGCAATGTATGGTACGTTATATAATGACACCTTAATAGTCTCAATGAAAAATTTTATGCAAAATGTAATCCTAGAAAACAATCAAAATATTGGATTCAAATTATTTTCAAGCACTGCTAATAATCCATTTGAAAAGGTTTACTTTTCATTTAATGAATCAAAATTAAAACCGTATTTAGAAGTTTTGTATGTTCAGTCTGAATAAAATAACTATTTTTATATTTTCGTTCATGCAACTTGTTAATTCGCAAGGGCTTCAAAATTCCTTTAGTATTGGAGGGTTAAACCAAATGAAAGGCAGTCAAGCTCTTGAGCATGGGGTTTTGCCTAATTTTAGATATGATATATCACTCAACAATTCTGCTACATGGCCAAAGCTCAAATTCACTCAGCTATCTTTAAAATATAAAGGAATAGAAAATTCTGGCGATTCAAAAAATATTATTTCAGATATTTCACTAGCAAAGTTGATAATACCATTTAAAGATAAGAATGCGATTGGAGTTGCATTGGAGCCCTATTCCGATCAAACAATCATTCTTAATGATAGCATATATGCTTATAAAATATTTTTTAATGATACAATACAATCAGCAAGGAATTATCTTAGAGAGGGTGGACTTTTCTCTTTTCAAACAGGCATTGGTCGAATTATGAATGATAAAATTTCAATTGGTTTGAATTTAAATTATGTATTTGGATCAAGTAGGAACAGCGAGTCGCTAGTAATTGATCAAATTTCAACCATACAAAAATTCCGATATCGCTACTCAGGCATATTTTTTCAGGGGTATGCTAATTTTTATCTAAATAATAAAGCTGCCTTTTTTTTCAGTATGAAAAGGCCTTTAAAAAATCTGAGGACCATCTATGAAAAATACCATTTATTTGAAGATATTAATGGTAATGGATTCCAAGATAATTATGGTGATTTTCCAAGTTTGTCAGATGTAAAAATTCCAAATCAGCTCGAATTAGATCAAGTGATTCACAGTCCAAAAGAATTCATTTTTGGTTTTGAAAAAAAGATGAAGAATAAAATAATTTTGAATGCTCAGCTGTCCAATTATGAAGATGATGGTCAGCTAAATAAAAATTATAAAAATGAAATTCATCCTATTATAATTTCTTCCAGCACTGTTTCGTTTGGTATATTGAAATTTCCAGATAAATTATCAACCTTATTTCGTGATAAATTTATTTTTAGATTAGGTCTTGATTATAGAAATGCAAATATTTCTAATGGGATTCTTATGACTGAGTTTGGATATTCATTGGGTATTAGTTATAAATTCAAGGCTCTTTCCAACCAAATTGATTTTATTTATTTTGGAGGAGGACGGTCTTATGAAAGTAATTTTAATGAAGAAACATTTCAGCAGCTTCAAGTCGGAGTTACTATTGCCGATTTATGGTTTGTAAAAAGGAGACAAAGAAGGAATGAATAATATGAAAATAATATTTCTAGTGTTTACGGTTTTCATCTTAACAATGTGTGTTCCTCCGGATGGAGGGATTGATAGTGACCCTATCAAAAATAAAGCACGCCTTGATTCCCTGAGAAGGTTAAAGTGTCCAAGACTAATGAGTAGCGCTGCAGAGTACTATCGGAATAGGGATTGGCAACAAACCGTTAAAATATATTCTGAAATAACATCACTTGACTGTGATGAGTGGGACCCTAATTATGCTCCCCCTCAAGAGATTTATTTGTATTACGCAATAGCCTATGAACAGATGAGTAAGTTTGATAGTTCTGAAGTTGTATTGCTTGATGGTTTGCAAAAATTGCCGGACAATATCGAATTGAGAAAAAGATTAGCATATTCATATAAACGTCAAGGAAAACTTGAAAAAGAAATAATTGAATACGAAAGACTTGCGGATTTAACTCCCAATGATATTTCTGTCTTAAATGATTTATCCAAATTATTAAAAGACCAAAATAGATACGAAGATCAAATTTTAATTTTAGAAAATATACTAAAAATTGATCAAAATAATGAAATAGCCCAAGGTGAGCTTGCAATGGCATATGAGAATAGTGGTAAAGATCCTTTAGATGTTTACAGAAGGCGATATGAAGATAATAAAGATAATGTAAGCTATGGGTTAGATTATTCTGATAGATTATTAAAGTCAGATAAAATTGAAGAAGCGATAATAGTTTTGAAGGAAGTAATTGATATAGATCCAACAAGTAAGTTGTCATTCAGAAAATTAGCAGATATTTATAAAAAAAATGATATGCTTGATAACGCAGTTGATACCTATGAGTCTTTATTTAAAATTGATCCAAGAGATGAAAGAGTGCCTATCGAAATATCGAGTGCTTATGTTGATCTGAAAGAATTTGACAATGCTATAAAGTGGGCAGACAAGTCAATTGATGTTAATTCAGACAATGGCAGTACATACGCTCAAAAAGCAAAAGTTTATTTTTATGGATGGGATAATTTTAGGAGTCAACCTTTTTCAATCGATGATAGGATAGTTGCCAAGTTGTCTTACCAGTACTTTATAAAAGCTGAGAAAAAAGGATATAAGGGTTTTAATAAGAAGGATTGGTTTGAGGAGAATGCAAAGGATGTATTATACGGGAAGGCTCAATGGTTTATGGCAGAGGATAAGATAAAAAGGACAAAAAAAATTCTACCAAAGTCAAATGATTATAATTGGGTTTTAGAGCCTCTTAGCCCTGAGGCTGATTGGTAGTGTATAATTCCAAAAATATATCTAAATATGATCCTGATGTTTATGAAATCTTAAAATCAGAGGAGCAAAGAGAACAGACCACAGTTGAACTTATCGCATCAGAGAATTTTACTAGTTTTTCTGTTTTAGAAATGGCAGGGTCTGTAATGACTAACAAATATGCTGAAGGATATCCTGGTAAAAGATATTATGGTGGGTGTGAGTTTGTAGACCAAATTGAAAATATCGCAAATAGTCGATTGTCAAAATTATTTAATGCAAAGTATACAAACGTTCAACCGCATTCAGGTTCTCAAGCGAATATGGCAGTGTTTATGGCGTTCCTAAAAGAAAATGATTTAGTGGTTGGCTTAGATCTTGCCCATGGGGGACATCTGACTCATGGTAGTAAAGTTAATTTTTCTGGGAAATTGTATAATTTCTTATCTTATGGTGTTTCTAGGGATACTGAGAGAGTAGATTTTGACTTGGTTAGTAAAATTTGTAAAGAAAACAAACCCAAGCTTATTATCTGCGGAGGTAGTGCTTATCCTAGGTTTATTGAGTTCGATTTATTTCGTGAAATAGCAGATTCAGTAGGTGCAACATTGATGGCAGACATAGCTCATCCAAGCGGTCTCATTGCAGCTGGTGTTCATCCTTCACCATTTCCATTTTGTGATGTTGTTACCAGCACTACTCACAAAACTTTAAGAGGGCCCCGTGGTGGAATTATTATGATGGGAGAAAACAAAGAGAATCCTTGGGGAATTACTGCTCCAAAATCAGGAAGAACAAAATTAATGGGTGAGATTATTGACTCTATGGTAATGCCGGGTATTCAAGGGGGTCCTTTGATGCATATTATTGGAGCTAAAGCAATTGCCTTTGGTGAAGCACTAAGTCCTAAATTTAAACAATATGCCAAAAATGTTGTAAATAATGCTAAGTTTATGGCTGAAGAGTTATTAAGCTTAGATTATAAATTGGTTTCTGGTGGAACAGATACTCACGTTGTTTTAATTGATTTGACAAATAAAAATATAACAGGGAAGAAAGCTGAAGCTGTTCTTGAGAGGTCTGGAATAACAGTTAATAAAAATCTAGTTCCATATGATTTAAAAAGTCCATTTGTTACTAGTGGAATTAGAATAGGCACACCAGCGGTAACTACAAGAGGAATGGGAGAGAGTGAAATGAAAAATATTATTCATTGGCTTGATACTGTAATTAAAAATCCAGATGATGAAGTTATCCATCATAGTATAAGGCATCAGGTTGCCGAATTATGCTCCAAATTTCCGATTTATCCACAATAAGATATAAATAAAACAGTATGTGCTTTAAAAAAGCATTATTAATGGCGATCGTTTTTTTCTTTAGCTGTGTTCCAAGCCGATTCGTCATTGAGAACCCAGACATCGTCGGTAAATATTACTTTGATAGAAAAATTAAATCATATAAAAAAAAACATAATCTTACACTAGATGAAAAAAGAGAGTTAATTAAACTTGAAGTTCAATACGCATATGGCATTATTCTTGAAAAATCAGATCGGATAATAGATGAAAATTATCAAGAAGCAATAAATCTTACTAGAAAAGCACATCCTCATTTTAAAAATGCAATTGAATTAAGCATATCTAATTTAAAAAAGAGGTATCCAAGTATAGAAAACTGGTTAGTTGGAGACGACGTTGAGATAAGGTTTAAAAATGAAGATTTATTTGATTTATATTGGCTTGCGGCTGGCTATGGAGGATCAATAAAATCAAGCAGGGGCAACCCCTATGAACTTCTTAATATTAACAAGATAGGGCGAATTTTGTATGCGGCGTTAAATGTTTACGCCGATTGGAATTATGGTGTGATATATTCTGCCATGATGAGCTATATGATATCCAGACCTGATTTATCTGGTGAAGCTTTACAAGACTCTATTGACAAGTATTATTTTTTATCTATAAGCGCAACTGATAGTTTAGATGCCTCTATATTTGTAAGTTATGCGGAAGGTGTTGATATCAAAAATCAAAACAAAGAAGGCTTCATTAGCAAATTAGAGCTGGTAGAGAAATTGGACACAAAAAAAAATAAAGAGTTTCAAATCCAAAATCTTCTAGCCCAAGATAGAGCTAGGTGGCTTTTATCAAGAAAGGACGAATATTTTTTAGAATGAAAATTTTTTTTATAATACTTTTTCTTTATTTTTCTATTTTGGATGCGAAGAAAATTACTATAAAGTTTGCTTCTCTAGCGCCTGAAGGGACTGTTTGGAATGATATGCTTATTGAAATGAAACAAAAATGGAAAGATGCGACAGATAACACTGTACGTATAAAAATTTATCCCGGTGGAATTTTAGGTGATGAAAGAGACATGGTTCGCAACATGAGGATAGGAAGATTACATGGAGCAGGTCTAACTACTGAGGGTTTAACTGAGCTATCTCCTGACTTTAACGCGTTTTTTTTACCAATGGTTTATAAAAATGAAGACGACATATATAAAGTTTTAAATGCAATGCTTCCTGACCTTGAAAAAACCATAGAATCTAGAGGTGCTAAGCTGTTATACATAGGAAATCTCGGTTGG